>WLWI01002089.1_pt1 | contig 17249 bp, 6 predicted proteins | sample 6701501 | NCBI WGS metagenome assembly WLWI01 (sample SAMN12718690, study PRJNA515312) | sponge metagenome | isolation source: marine sponge | host: Mycale hentscheli | place: New Zealand: South Island, Marlborough, Capsize Point | collected 2014-11-01
ATGACATCTTTATTTTTTTATTTTTTTGATATTATTTGGGTGTCTACCTGCCTTAAAGAAATCTATTGCTACATTACTATTAAGAACTTCTGAACACTAGATTCTATTCCTCAAACTTGTTGGGAGTCATAAAAAAGCAGATGCAGAAGCATCTTCCTCCTGATAATGCTCACCAAATTCTAAAGTTTTCGACATCGGAGGCCTCGAGTTGACCGCTTTCACAGATCTGGGTAGAGCAGCAAATTATCAAGGATTGTCGACCTCCAATACTTCTCACCAACAACCTCTACGCTGTTCGTTAGGATGGCCACTCGTGTTCGCCATCTATCCCCCTAGTTCGCAAAACTCCGCGTGCAACCATTAGGAAAAAGTCGTCGTTGTTAGTAACAGGTGGGCGGAGTTCAACAACTTTGGGTGGAGGCTTACCATAATGTTATATTAATATTTTTATTTAAACTATTCGTTACAGACATCTTCAAATGAAAATGAATGAATAAATGAATGGATGAGTGAATAATAAATAAAAATAAAAAGTACATATTGATTAGCTAAATAAATAAATCTATATATAAACAAATAAATAAATAAACAAATAAATAGATAAATAAATAAATAGATAAATAAATAAATAAATAAATAAACAAACAAACAAACAAACAAATAAACAAATAAACAAATAAACAAACAAACAAACAAACAAACAAACAAACAAATAAATAAATAAATATGTATAAATAAATAATAAATAATAAATGAATAAATAAATAATAAAAGAATAAATAATAATAATAAATTAATAAATAAATAGTAATAAATAAATAATAAAATAAAGAAACAAACAAATAAATGAATGAAAATGAATAAATAAATAAATATATTTTAAGCAAGACTATGATGATGTAAAAATGGATTGTAATATGATGTATATTTAATTTTCATCCTCTAATTATCTATCTTGGTTATTATTTCAGAACATTTCCTCAGTGGTTAAATTCCTTTTTCCCAAGCATGTTAGAGTGTGTGAATTGAAAATGCTTCCTGTCATTATCGTTTCTGTTGTTGTTGTTTTTTTATTTGGTGGTTATTAAATTAACAGCCAGTGTTGAATTCTGTTTTTACATGAATGACAGATTTTTTTTAAGTTTGTGGACTACAATTTAGTTTAATGTGTGAATTTTCAATATGTTTGTTTTGTTGGTTTATTCATTTATTATTATTTTTTTATTGTATACTTAATTACTTTTTGTGATTGACAAAAAATAACAAAAAACAAAAGCAAATACCAGTTGATTGCAAGCGTAACCTACAAATCTACACAGAGTAGAATAATGTTCATGATTCATTGCCTTTTAAAGGAGGGTTTGAACGTACCTTTATCTTCAAATCAAAATTGCATTATTGTTGAAAATTGTTTAGCTATCCCTGATGACAATTAAAATATTAACAAAGAGTGTAGATCTGACAGAAAGCAGAGATTGGATGTCAACAGAGGGAACATCAAGCAATATCTTAACCCAATACTCATCTGAACTTAGTTTTATCTTTTCTTTTTATGTCGAACGTTTATAATAACTTTTACATTAAAGAAACCTCCAGGTTAAGCACAATATACATTAAGAGGGTAATTGTCACTTTGATATACACCGTTTACACTGGTATGTATGTAAGGTATTTGCATGATTTCATTCATGATCCAGACAACTCTATGGAGCTCTTTAGAATGGAGGCAGCTTGGGTCAATTTTCCTAAAGTTTCTTTTGCCACAGGCTAGAAATGGTGTTTAGGAGTTGAATAAGTTAAGTGAACATATTTGTCACTTTTTCACTTCTCTGCATGCAACCACACAGTAAACTCCATAGTAGCTTAACTGTGGCTGTAGCTTAACTTCTACAGGAAGCTGTACAAACATCTGGCCCAGGGAACAACCAAACTGTGTCATCTCATTTACCATTAGATCTCACAAGGCAAAGTAATTCATTAGCTAGTGTATTACATCAGCCAAATTAAAATTCATCATCATAATTATAGATAATAATAATAACAACAACAAATTTACAACAATAACAACAGTTAACTGTATACAAATAAAGCAATAAATAAAAACTTCAATTGACAAAACACGATTTAGCTATCACATTGAGTCTAGGTCTCAGTCCATATATCATATGTGAAGCTGAATAATGTTCATAATTAATTTGTGGGAGATCAAAAACTCTTTTTTATTTGTTGAATGTAAATCTCATCTAATGTGCTCCTTTTTTATGATGATAAATCAATTTCTCTTCTACCTTCAGTTTTATATATAATTTAAAGTTCTGCTTATTCTTATAATAATTGATCACATTTTGTTTCATGTGCTCCAACTTTGTGTAAACATATTATTTATGGTGACGTTCTTCTTCAAGATTTGTGTCAATGTTTTACTTAAAGTAATAATATGTTAATCTTAACAACACTTCTCTGTGGTATAAAATTATGATTAATGTGACTACCTTCATTTTAAATCAAAATTCATATTAAATTGTGCTCATATTTGTACTTTCCAAACAGTGTATAATTTCTTCCACTATTTGTTCTATATATACATACATTTCTGATTAATTGTAACCTCTTCCTTCTATTAATATTATGCTATCAATATCCTCCTCCTGTTTATCAATCTACCATATTAGGTTATCTGTATATTTTTCCTTCATTGTTATTGTTTAGTGTTATTGTATATGTATCCTCCTCCTTCGCATCAATGTGTAATAATATGCTATCTGTGTCCTCCTTCTTATTAATGTTTACTATCAATCTGTATCCTCTTTGATCTTATTAATGTGTAATATAGTGTCATGTATATATTGCTCCTTTTTATTAGTATGTAGTATTATATCATCTGTATCCTCCTCCTTCTTATTGATGTGTAACATTATGTTATCTGTATTTTGCTCCTTCTTTAATAATTGGTAGTATTGTCTTATTTGTATCCTTCTCCATATTAATGAGTTCACCCTACTCCTATTAATGTATAGTATTATTATCTGTTTCCACATATCCTTCATATTTATGTGTAATATTTTGTTATCTGTATCCTCCGCCTTCTTAGTATAGTATTGTTATATCTGTATCGTCCTCCTTTTAATTAATGTGAAGAATTGCGTCATCTGTATCCTACTCCTTTATATTAGTGAGTAGTAGTGTTTTCTTCTCCTTCTTATAAACATGTATTATTACATTAATCTGTGTCCTCCTTCATATAGTATTATGTATCCTTCCTCCTTCTTTTTAATGTGTAGTATAATGTTATTTATATCCTTCCCTTTTTTTATTATTAATGTGTAATATTATTTTATCTGCACATTTCATCTCTTTTTATTAATGTGTAATAATTATGTTATCTCTATTTTACTCCTTATTATTATGTAGTATTGATATCTGTATTCTCCTCCTTCTTAATGTGTATTACTATGCTTTATCTGTTGTCTTCATTAATGTGTAGCATTATGTTGTATGTATCCTTCAATTCTATTTTTATTAATTTTTAGTATTATGTTATCTGTTGTCCTTATCATTAATGTTTAGTAGCTATTATTCATTGTATCTGTGTCATCCTTATCAATGTGCACTTTTGTGTTATCTGTATCCTCCTTTTCTTTTATTAGTGTGTAATATCATGAAAAGTTTGTATCCTCCTCCTTCTATATTGTTATGTTATCTGCATTTTCTACCTTCACAAAATGTGTAGTATTATGTGATCTGTATTCTATTCTTATGAATTTGTATGTTTTCTGTATCTTCCTCTTTCGTATTAATGTGTAGTATGATGTCTGTATCCTCCTTCTTATAATTAATGTGTTGAATTATTTAGTAATATATTCTATTAAATTGTAGTATGTTAGTATCCTTCTCATCGTTGTTATATGTATTCTCCTTCTTAATAATGTGTTATGATATGTTATTTGTATCCTCCTCCTTCTTATTAATATGAAGTAATATGTTGTCTACATTCTCCTCCTCCTTATTTATGTGTAGTATTATTTTAATCTTTATCATCCTCCTTAATAATGTGTAGTATGTTATCTGTAATCTTCACCTTCTTATTAATGAAAAGTATTATGTTATCTGTGTTGTACTTTCTTATTAACAAGTAGTACTATGTTAACTGTATTTTCTTTGATGTGTAGTATGGTATTCTGCTCCTTCTTATTAATGAATATTTTTGTTATATGAATCCTCCTCCTTCTTGTAAAAGTGTTGTATTATGCTATCTGTATCCTCCTCCTTCTTGTTCATGTGTAATAATATATTATATAATTTGTATCCTCCTTCATCTTATTAATGTGCAGTATTATATTTGTAGCTTCCTTCTTATTATGTTTATCTGTATGCTACTTCTCCTAATTAATGTGTAGTTTTTGTTATATGTATCTTCGTTCTTGTTAATGTGTAACATTGTGTTATTTGTATCCTCCTCCTTCTCATTAATGTTCACTATTATATCCTCCTCCTTTTTATGAATGTGAAATTATGTTGTCTGTATGTGGTATTATGTTATCTGTACACGTCTCTTTCTCATTAAAGTGTAGAATTATGTTATCTGTATCCTCTGCCTATTTATTATTATGTAGTATTTTTTATCTGTGTTAACTTTATTCTTATTGATATTATATACAATTATTTTCCTCCTTTAATTAAAGCGTGGTGGTATACTGTCATTGGTAACTTCCTCCTTCATTTAAGGCATAATATTATGTATTTGTACCATCCTTCTTTTTAATACTGTGTAGTGCTGTTATCAGTATCCTCCACTATCCAGTTATTAATGTGCAGTAATAAGTTAATCATTGTCCTTCTTTTATTAATGAATAATATTAAATTATGTTATTCTCCTAATTCTTATTGTTGTAATATGTTATTTGCATCCACCTACTTGTTATTAATGCATAGTAATATGTTTCTGTATTTGTTATTTGTATCTTCCCCCTTTTTCTTTGTGTTGTTATCACTACACAACCCCTTTGTATTAAAGTGTAGAATTCTGTTATCTGTATCCTCCTCCAACTTTTTAATGTATGGTATTATGTTATCTATATCCTTCCTCTTCACATTAATGTGTTGTATTTTGTTATATTTATCCTCCTCTTTTATTAATGAATATTATGTTATTTATATCCTCATCCTTCTTCTTACTGTGTAGTATTGTTATCTGTACACAACTCCTTCTTATTAAAGTATAAATTATGCTATCAGTATCCTCCTCAATCTTTTTAAAGTGTAGTATTATGTTACCAGTGTTCTTCTCCTGATTTTTACTGTGTAATTTTATTCTATCTAGATTCTTCTCCATCACATTAATACGTAGTATTATGTTATCTGTATCATCTTTTTACTATAAATGTGAAGTGTTATCTGTATCCTCCTCCATCTTTTTAATTTGTAGTATTATGTTATCTGTATCCTTATTCTGATTATTAATGTGTTATATTTTGTTATGTGTCCTCCTCCGTATTATTAATGTGTAGTATTATGTTATCTGTGTCCTCCTACTTCCTATTAATCTGTAGTATTTCGCTATCTGTATCCTATTTGTAGTATTATGTTAACTGTACCATCCTCCAACTTATCATTGTAATATGTTATGTGTATCCTCCTTTTTCTTATGAATGTGTAATATTATGTTATTTGGGTCCTCCTCCTTCTTCTTAATGTGCAGTATTATATTATGTGTACCGTCCTACATCTTATTAATGTGCAGTGTTATAATGTGTACCGTCCTACATCTTATTAATGTGCAGTGTTATATTATGTGTACCGTCCTCCATCTTATTAATGTGCAGTGTTATATTATGTGTACCGTCCTCCATCTTATTAATGTGTAGTAAGGCTATCAGTTTCCTCCCCTTCTTCCTGTTACTGTATAGTATTATGTTAATCTGTATTCTTTTCTTTCATATTAATGTATTGTATTATGTTATCTGTATTCTCTGCCTTCTTATTAATAAGTAGTATTACATTATCTGTATCTTCCTCCTTATTAATATGTAGTATTATGTTATTCGTAACCACCTTCTTATTCTTTATGCATAGTATTGTGATATATGCACCATACTTCTTTTATACAATGATAGTGTTATTTAATTTGTAATCTCCTCCATATTTTTTTAAAGTTTTGTATTAAGTTATCTATGTCATTTTTATTCTGGTTTATAGTGTATCTGTATGTTCCTTCTTATAATTAATGTGTTGAATCATGTTGTCAGTATTCCACTCCTTATTAATGTGTAGTATTATGCTACCTGTATCCTCCTTTCAAGTATTGTTATTTGTATTATCCTACATATTAATTTGCATTATGTTATGTTTCAGTATCCTTCTCCTTTTTATTAATGTTTAGTATTAAGTTTCCTCCTCCTTCTTATTAATCTGTAGTATTGTGTTATCTGTATTCTCTTCTTCTTATTAATGTGTAGCATTGTGTTAGCCTGTATTCGCTTTGTTCTTATTAATGAGAGGTGTTGTTATCTCTATCCTTAACCTTGTTAGTAAGGTATATTTTTTGTTATCTGAATCTTACTTCTTATTAATCTTGCTCCTTCTTATTACTGTGTAGTATTATGTTTTATTCGTATTGTTCTCCTATTTAATGTGTGTTATGTTATCTTTATCCTCCTCCTTCTTATTGATGTGTAGTTATTGTTTTGAATTTGTATCTTTGTCCTGATTAATAATGTGTTGCATTAGGTTGTGTGCATTCTCCTCCTTCGTATTAATGTGTAGTATTATGCTATCTGTATCCTCCTCCTACATAAATTTTCATTATGTTATCTGCATTCTACTCCTTATTAATCTGTAGTATATCAGTATCATTCTAATTTTTATTAATGTGTATTATTAAGTAATTTATTCTCCTCATACTTATTAATGTGTAGTATGATTTTATCTGTATCTTAAAGTGTAATATTGTTTTATGCGTCTTGCTCCTTCTTAGTAAGGTGTAGTATTAAGTTTTATTTGTATTTTCCTCCATCCTATTAATGTGTGGTAATATGTTAATCTGATCCACCTCCTTCATATTAATGTGTTAATCTGTGTCTACCTCCTTATTATTAATGTGTAGTGATATGTTATCTGTTTTCTCCTCCTTTTAACTTGTGATATTTTGTTATCTTATCGGTATCCACTTCTTATTTATGAATAGTATTGTTATCTGTATTTATTAATGGGTAGTTACTTTGTGATTATCCTTGTCATTTTACAGTATAGTGTTACATGTATTTGAATTCTTCGCCTTCACATGATTGTGTAGTATTACGTTATCTGTATTACTCTTCTTCCTACTAATGTGTTGTATTGTGCTATTACTATTCTCATTCTTCTTATTTATGTGTAGTATTATGTTATCTGTATTCTATTCCTTCTTATTAATGTGTAATATTGTGTTGTCTGTATCATACTTCTTATTAATGTGTGTGCTATGCTTTATTTTTATCATCCTCCTTCTTACTAGTTTATAATATAATGTTATATTCTGCTCATTTTTATTAATGTGTAGTATTATGTTGTCTTCATTCTTTCTCTCTTATTTATGTGCAATATTATGTTACCTGTTTTCTCTTCCTTCTTTATTAATGTGCACTAATAGGGTATATGTTTTCTTCTCCTTATTATGTTATCTGTATCCTGATCCATCTTATTAATGTGTATCATTATGTTATTTGCACCCTCCTTTTTATTATTATTGTATAGTATTATATTATGTGTATCCTCCTCATAAATGTGTTATCTGTATTTAGTCTTCAGTGTCCTCCTTTTTTATTCATGGGTTGCATTATAATACCTGAATCCACATCTTTATTTGTAACTGGAAGTATTATGTCATTTGTAATTTCATCCTTTTTTATTGGTGCATAGTATTAAGTTATCTGAATTCTCCTTATTATTATTAATGTGTATATACACATTAATAGTACTATGTTATTTTTATTCTCCATCTTTTTGCATTAAACTAGAATAATATATCTTATGTTTCTAAATTCTTCTTCTTCTTATAAATATGTTATCGATATCCTACTCCTTTTTATTTATGAGTTGTTACATATTATTTGTATCATATCCTTCTTAATAATGTGTAATGTTGTCTTTATCCTCCTTTTTTTTATTAATTGATCGTATTGTGTTATCTGGATCCACACCCTTATGTATAGCTATCATGTTGTATTATGTTATTTACATTTTCCTCCATTTTTTTTATTAATGTGTAGTATTGGAATTCTCCTTATTGTTTAGTAGCATTATGTTATAAGTCTACTTCTCCTTTTTACTAATGTACAGTATTTTTCTTATCTGTATTCTCCTCCTTTTTATTATCATGTAATATTGTGTTATCTGTATCCTGCTTTATATTAATGTGTAGTATTATAATTTTTTTGTATTCTCCTCCTACATATTAGTATTACATTATCGGTATCCTTTTCCTTCTTATTATTAACGAGTAGTATTATTTCATCTGTACCCTCCTTCATATTATGTGTACTGTAATGGTATTTGTTTTTTTGTTTTTTTTTATTAATGGGTAAGTATTAAGTTATCTGAGTCTACCTCCATATTTTTAACATGAATTATGTTATTTTATTCTCTTTCTTTTTATTGGGGTGTAGTATAAGTTATCTGAAGTCGTCTCCTTCTAATTAATAGGTAGTATTATTATATTTATATTCTCCTTTTTATTAATGTGTAATATTTTGTTTCTAAATTCTCCTCATTATTATTGCGTAGTATTGTGTCATCCGTATCCTTCTCCTTTATACAAATGTGTATTATTGGTGTAGTATTAAGTAATCTGTAACCTTCTTATGATTAATGCATTTTATTATCTGTATTCTCATCTTTCTTATTAACGTATAGTAGCTTAATTAGTATCCTCCCTTTATTAATGTGTATTATTATGCGTATCATTCTCCTTCTTGTGAATGCATAATATTATGTTGTCTGCATCTTGCTTATTTTTATTAATGTGTAGTATTATGTTATTAGTGTCCTTCTCCTTTTAACTAAATTGTAGTATTGTGTTATTTCAATCTTCCTTCTTATTAATGTGTAGTATTATGTTATTGGTATACTTCTGAGGAAGTCTCTTTGATTTATAGATTTATATTAGAAATGATTAGCTTTCAAGTAGTGTCTGTGTAATACCCTGGTTGTGCTGCACATTGATAACCATATTTTGATGTGGGTAGTGGGATGAATGTTCACAGGTTAAAATGCAGTTGATAGAACTCATTGGGTTCTTTGATTTTGGGTTTTTTTTTGGTGGATTGCTGCATGTTCACACACCTTTAGGTATATTATGCCCCTTCCATAGCCATGATACTCCTCTCCCTAGCACAATTTTTATATGATCCTGAGAAAACAAGAATAGAATGAATATTGTTATAGCCATTGTATTACTTGCGTGTCAAGACAGCCGAAATTTTAGAGGTTCGTTAGAAGGGAATGTAGTTACAGGACCACAGTATTGTATTTGTAAATGTGGTGGGGTTTTAAATGCAAGATGAGGTATTTCTAGTTGTCATGACATCAGAGTGTGCCCGTGCCATGACCAGTAAAGACTAGCTCACTTATTTCGACATCAGTGGTTACCAAGGGCCTGGATCAGTTTCATCTTTGCCAAGTAGTATAGTTTACTATCGGAATCAGAGCATGTCTATCCTCAAGTTCAGTACTTTTTCCAGCTGAACAGTGTTAAATGGAGCCTGTATGTGGGCATTGGGTAGGATGTTGAACTATGGGAAACAATTAGCAGTTTACACCACCTTAAAACCAGCCACACCCATCTATTCACAGTCGCTGAAGAGAATAAGTGGTATAGGCAGTCAGAATGACTATCATTCAGTAGATTGTTTTATGCCATGATATATGGTGAAGTACACAGGGTGTGGCTTTCAGTAGTGTACATAGCTGAAGGGGGGATCCATTGGTAGCCATGACAGAGTCCATAAACTCTCCAGATAAATAGAGTTGACAAAAAAAAAATTTTAAAGTTGTTACAGGATAACAAAGTAGTTTTTCAACACATTATACATTATTTTACGAGTTTGTTGTGGTTGTCTGTGGATACTTTTTGGGATGGTAAGGACTATTAAGCAGACATGCTGTATTTTATGTAGAAGTTGTGTGATGTACTAATAACATATTCCACAATTATAGAGTGATAGATAATGGCTATAGATTTTGGTTACATTTGTCAGGTAATCATAATATAGGGGTTTACTCTGCATAATTTAGAATACTCAATGTAGTTTAGTATACTATGCGTCATTTAAAATACTTCATATAGTTTGTGTACCTTGTGTAGTTCAGAATATTCCTGTGGTTCGAGTGTACCATACATAGTTTAAAGCTTTTAGTATAGTTTAGTCAAGTTTATGATGTGTAGTTTAGGATAATCAGTGTGATTTAGTGTACTGTGAATAGTTTGTAATACTCAGTGTAGTTTGTTGAGGTGAGTGTAATTTATAATACTGAGTGTGCTCTGTGCATTGTTTAGAACACACCTGTTGTTGTGTTTGAGTGTGTGAAGAGTTAGCAATAATCAGTGTGATTTAGTGTACTGTGTGTACATTAGGATACTCAGTGTGGTTTTATATATTCTTGAATAGTTTTAATACTTAGCATGGTTTAGTATACTGTGTTTATTATATAATACTCTACGTGGTTTGAGTATTATGCATAGTAGCTATTGAATATTCATGTGGTTTGAGTGTATTGTGCGTAGTTTAGAATAATAAGTGTAGTTTAGTGAACTGTGGGTAGTTTGGAATTCTCCTGTGGTTTGAAAGTACTGTGCACAGTTTAGAATACTCAGTGTGGTTTCTGTTTTGGCATAGTTTTAATTACACCTATTGTTGATTATACTATGTGTACTATGGCTTACTTGTGTAATTTATTTGTGGTACATTGTTTAGAATACTCAATGTGGTTTAGTGTACTTTGCATATTTTTTAGGTGTTATTTTGTTAACTATGAATTGTTTATAATACTCAATATAGTTTGTTTACTGAGCGTAGTTTAGAATATAGTGCCGTTATTGTACTGTGTGTGTTTTAACATACTCAATGTGGTTTAGTGTATTGTGCGTAGTTTATAATACTCATTGTGGTTTAGTTTACTGTCTGTTGTTTAGAGTACTGGTGTGGTTTAATATACTTTGCGTAATTTAAAATTCTCAGTGTGGTTTGTGTATTGTATGTAATTCTCGATGTTGCTTAGTATAGTGTGTGTACTTTAGAATTGTCATTGTGGTTTAGTAAACTGCATAGTTTAGGATACTCAGTTTGGTTTGTGTAATTTTCTTAGTTTAGAATACTCAGTATAGTTTGCATTGTGTACAATTTAGAATACAATAGTCATTGTGGTTGTGTGTTGGTTGTTTAGAATACCCAGTGTTGTTTGTACATTGTGTGTAGTTCAGAATACTCCAGTGGCTTGAATGACTATGCATAGTATAAATACTCAGTGTGGTTAGTGCATTGTGCATAGTTTAGAGTGGTTTGTGTGTCTGGTGTAGTATAGAATACTCTGTGTGGTTTATTGTACTGTGCATAGTTTAGAATACTTAGTTCATGTATAGTGTGTAGTTTAGAATACTCAATGTGACTAGGGTATCGTGTGTAATTTAACGTACTGTGCATAGTTTGGAATACCATGTGGTATATGTACTGTAGTTACGTTAGAATACTCAAGTTAGTTTGTGTATTGTGCGTAGTTTAGAATACCACAGTGGTTTGAATGTACTGTTCCTAGAATAAAATAGTCAGTGTGGTTTAATATAATGTGCATATTACAGAATATTCAGTGTTATTTGTGTATTGTGCATTGTTTGACTATACACTCAGTTTATAATACTCAGTGTGTTTAATGTTACGTACATACTTGTTGGAGCCACAGACAGCCACTAACCTAGTTAAGCTTGAACCCTATTTGGACTTCATTCACTCATGAACTCTGTGTACACTACAATTGACTCCCCTTTTCACAACAATTATCACTCCATTCACTCTGTCTGCTCTGCTCTGGAATATAGTCTGGACTCTCTCTTTCACACTCTCATACTACTCACTTTTCTCAGTTTTTGCAACTTACAACTCTGACTTCTTTACTGTTGTACTCATCGCTATTTGATTATTAGTTAGTTTGATTGTACTGATTGTCTTAACTTGGGGCAACATACAGTTAGACAGTGTAGATATCTCTCTACTATAATCTAGAGTGGCTTTAGCTAGCTGTTAGGTTAGGTGTTAGCTTTTCATAATAGCAGCTAATAGCTTGGGACTTACATCCTAAGTGGCCCCCACTCTATCTAGTTCACAGCAGTTCTCAGCTTTGATGAGCTGCACAATACTTTAGGATATTCAGTTTTGCTGAGTGCACTGTGAATGGTTGGTATTACTCAGTGTGGTTAAGTTTACTATTCGTAGTTTAGAGTATTCAGTGTGGCTTGTGTGTTGTGCATAGGTTTGATTAGTTTAGAATAATCAGGGTGGTTTGTGTATTGTGTGTAGTTTAGAATGCTTGTTATTTAATGCACTTTACATAGTTTAAAATACTCAGTGTGGTTTAGTGTACTATATGCAGTTTATAATACTTGTAATTTAATGTCCTATGAGGAGTTTAGTATACTCTGTGGGTTAGCATACTTTGAGTAGTTTAGAATATTCAGTTTGGTTTAGTGTACTGTGCGTAGTTAAAAAAAACTCAGTGTGGTTTTGTGTACAGTGCACAGTGTTGAATACTCATGTTTCAGTGTATTGTACATGGTTTAGAATATCAGTTTGTTTTAGTGTTCTATGTGTTGTTTAGGATACTCGGGTGGTTTAGTGTACTGTGAATAGTTCATAATACAGAGTGTGTGGTGTACTATACTGTGCATAGTTTAGAATACTCAGTGTAGTTTTGTATACTGTGTGTACTTTAGATCACTCAGTATCACTTGTGTATTGTGTGTAGTTTAGTATAATCCAGATGCTTGAGTGAGTGTGTGTAGTTTGGAATACTCCGTGAGGTTTAGAGTACTGTAGTTTGGAATACTCATAATTTAACTTACTGTGCGTAGTTTAGATTACTCTAAGGGTTAGTATACTGTGTGTAGTTTAAAACATTCAGTGTGGTTTAGTGAACTGTGTACAGTTTAGAAGACTAAGCTTTGTTTAGTGTATTGTGAATAATCTTTAATACTCATTGTAGTATTGTGTATGTATGTAGTTTAGAATATTCAGCGTGGTTGTACTATGTGTAGTCTAGAACATTCAGTGTTGTTTAGTTCCTGTACGTAGTTTTGAATACTCAATTTGTTTTAGTATAATGTGCTTAGTTTAGAATCTCAGTGTGGTTTAGTGTACTTATGTGGTTTTAGGATTTTAGTGTGATTTGATGTAATTTGAATAGTTTGTAATACTGAGTAGGTTTACTTACTTTGCATAGTTTAGAATACTCCATGTTGCTTTTGTATCTGTGTAGTTTCGAATGCACCTGTGTTTTGAATGTACTGTGCATAGTTTAGAATACTCAGTGTGACTTGTGTATTGTGCATAGTTTAGTATACTCTGCAGTGGCTTGAGTGATTTTGTGTAGTTTAGAATACTTGGTGAGGTTTAGTGTACTATGCATAGTTTAGAATACTCGTAATTTAATGTACTTTGCATAGTTTAGAATACTCTGTGGTTTAGTGTACTTTGTTAAGTTTAGAAAATTCAGTGTGGTTTAGTGTACTGTGCATAATTTGGAATACACCGTGTGGTTTAGTTTATAGTGCACAGTTTAGAACACAAAGTGTGGTTAGTGTATATACATAGTTTAGAATACTCTGTGGGTTAATGTACTGTGCATAGTTTAGAATACTCTGTGGGTTAATGTACTGGTGTAGCTTTAGAATATACAGTATGGTTTAGTCTATTAAGAACACTAAGTGTAGTTTAGTGTACTGTGAATAAATACTCAATGAGGTTTAGTGTACTTTGTGTAGTGTGGAATGCTCAGTGTGGTGTAGTATACTGTGAGTAATTTTGAATACTCAATGTGATTTAGTGTACTGTACGTAGTTTAGAATACACTGAGTGGTTCAATATATGATGCATAATTTAGGATACTCAGTGTGACTTAGTGTAATGTGAATAGTTTGTAATACTCAGTGTAGTTTGTTTATTATGCGTAGTTGAGAATACACCAGTGGTTTTAGAGTACTGTGCATATTATAGCATTCTCAGTGTGGTTTAATGTACTGTCCATAGTTTAGGATACACAGAATGGTTTAGTGTGATTTGAACTGTTTAGTACACTCAAACACCGTGCGTAGTTTAGGATGCTCAGTGTGGTTTAGTATACTGTCTGTAGCTTAGGATACTAATTATGGTTAAGTCTACTGTGAATAGTTTATAATACTGCGGTTTAGTTTATTGTGCTTAGCTTAGAATTATTGGTGTGGTTTAGTGTACTGTGCAGTTTAGAATACTAATTGTGGTTCATGTCGCACTGTTTCGAATAAACACTGGTTTAATGTATTGTTCGTAGTCTAGAATATAAAGTATGGTTTGTGTAGTTTAGATTGCTCGCATGATGTGTGTAGTTTGTGTGATTTGTGGATTGTGCATAGTTTAGAATACTCCTGTTGTTTCAGTGTTCTGTGCATAGTTTATTGTACACAATTTGGTTTAGTGTACTCTGCCTGGTTTGGAATACTCATAGTGTACTTTGTGTATTTTAGAATACTCAATGTTTGTGTATTGTGCATAGTTTTAGAATGCTCAGATTGGTTTAGCATACTGTGTGTAGTTTAGAATACTCAGTGCTGTTTAATGTACTGTGCATATTTGAGAATATTCAGTGTAGTTTATTGCACTGCATAGTTTAAAATACTCAGTGTGGTTTGTTATAAATTATGCATAGTTTAGAATACTAAATAAATGGTTTGTGTACTACTATGCATAATTTAGAATACTCCTGTAGCTTAGTGTACCATGCACAGTTTTAGAATACTCAGTATGGTTTAGTTTACTGTGCATAGTTTAGAACACTAAGTGTGGTTGAGTGTAATATGAATAGTCTATATTGTCAGTGTGGTTTAGTGTAATGTGAATTGTTTATATTCTCAGTGTGGTTTGTGTAGCATGCGTAGTTTATAATACACCTGTGGTTTGAGTGTACTATGCACATATTTTTTAATACTCAGTGTGGTTATAAGTGTACTGTTTAAAGTTTAGGATACTCGGTGCAATGTACACTCAATATGGTGTTGTGTACTGTGCATAGTTTATGATACTCAGTGTAGTTTGTGTAATGTGTGTTGTTTCAAATACTCAAAAGTGGTTTGAGTGTACTGTGCGTTGTTTACAAAAATCAATGTGGTGTAGTATACATTGTGTGGTTTAGAATAACTCAGTGTGATTTGTGTATTGGGCATAGTTTAGACGACTCATGTTGTTTGAGTGTTCTGTGCATAGTTTAGAGAATAACACAATGTGGTTTAGTGTATTTTGCATAGTTTTGAATACACAAGTTAGTTTAGTGAACATTTTGAATACTATGTGGTTTATATACTGTGCACACTTTAGAATACTTGTTGTGGTTTATTATAATGTGTATAGTTTAAAATACTCATAATTTAACATACTGTGTGTAGATTGGGAATACTGTGTGGTATAGTGTACTGTGTATAATTTATAATACTAAGTATGGTTTATGTATTGTGTGTAGTTTAGAATACTCAATGTTGTTTAGTACATAATGTGTAATTTAGGATACTCAGTGTGGTTTAGTGTACTATGTGTAGTTTAGGAAGATCGGTGTAGTTTAGTGTGTAGTTTAGTGTACTTGCGTATTTTATAATTCTCAGTGTGGTTTGAGTGTACTGAGTGTAGTTTAGAATACTCAATGTGGTTTAGTATACTGTGCATATTTTAGAATAGTCAGTTAGGTTTTAGTATTGAGTGTAGCCTATAAAACTCCTGGGTTTGAGTTTATTGTGAATAGTTCAGAATACAATATGTGGTTTGGTGTACTCTGCATAGTTTGGAATACACAAGGTGGTTTAGCGTAAGATTAAAATACTCAGTGTTGTTTAGTGTACTATGTGTAGTTGAGAATATTCAGTGTCATTTATTGCACTGTGTGTAGTTTATAATACTCAGTGTGGTTTGTTATAGCTTGTGCAAAGTTTAGAATACACCTGTGGTTTAGTGTACTGTGCATAGTTTTAGAATACTCAGTATGGTTTAATTTACTGTGCATAGTTTAGAACACTAAGTGTGGTTTAGTGTTTTGTGTGTAGTTTAGAATACTCCATGTGATTTGTGTGTAGTGCATAGTATAGAATAATCCTGTGGTTTTAGGGTACTGTACGTAGTTTAGAATACTTAGCGGGGTTTAGTATATTGTGCATAATTTAGAATACTCAGTGCTGTTTATTGTACTTGTGTTCTTTAGGATACTCATTGTGGTGGTTTAGTGTACTGTGAGTAGTTTAGAATACTCAGTGTGGTTTGAGTGTATTGTAAGCAGTTTAGAACAGTCAATGTGGTTTAGTTTTGTGCGTAGTGTACTGTGCGTAGTTTTACTTTGTGGAAGATATTATATTTGAGAATATCAGATATGCATTTGCAGAGTGTGTTTATGTAAATGAGGTGTTTAGTACTTGGTAAGTTTTAATATGCTTAATGAATAATATTAGTGTTTTCTGTGTGTATTATTGCACTCAACATGATTTAGTGTATTCATAGTCTTTTGATGTACTTGCAGTGTTTTAGTGTTCCTAGTGTAATTTGTTGTGCTTAGTGAGTTTATTGTATTTGTTTATTTTAGTCCACTCAGAATTGTTCTGTGTACCTAGATATTTTAGTTTACTTGGTTGTGGGTTTACTGTACCTATAAGTATTTATTAGTATGCTCCTAATACTTCTTGAATTTAGTGTATTCAGTCCGTGTGTGTACTTAGTGTGTTTTGATGTACGTGATGTTCTGATATATTTGGCAAATGTTTTAAGTATTAACTACTTCATACTATCTCATATTTGTGTAGGTAAATAATGCAATACGATTGTTTTATCATTTGTATTGTAGGATGTGGGATTCAGATCAACAGTGATGAACAATTACCAGCAACAACTTCACCTGACTTTTAGACTATTACAATATGTGACTTTTAAACATAACTGTAATGATATTGTAACTATGAAGTTTACACATATGTATACATAATTCCTTATTTTTTCTTT
>WLWI01002091.1_pt1 | contig 17247 bp, 14 predicted proteins | sample 6701501 | NCBI WGS metagenome assembly WLWI01 (sample SAMN12718690, study PRJNA515312) | sponge metagenome | isolation source: marine sponge | host: Mycale hentscheli | place: New Zealand: South Island, Marlborough, Capsize Point | collected 2014-11-01
CCTTCTCCCCCAAACTGGTCTAGCCCCCCCCCCCCCCCCCCCCCATACACCCAATACATGGAATTGAATGAAATTATTGATTCTTTGCCCCTGCATTTACAGCCAGCTGCTTGTTGTTGTGGCTGAGTTGAACCTATGAAGACTTATGTATGGTTTCAGTTGGCAATGGTTGGGTAATGTCACTGTCAGCTCAGACCTAAAAATAACACTCAAAAATTGTCTGGACAATTTGTCTGAACAAATCAAAGTTTGCCTGGACATTGACTTATTTTGAGTGGTCAACCCATTTCATTATTCAAATTATTGTTATTACTAAACAGGTCAGAGTATGGTTAAATAATGATGAAGTAAATAATCATGGTGGTGTGAATCAAAGGATAGTTATAGTTCATGCACTACTATCATTTATTATAAGGTTGACAGGTGAACACCTTATATGATTTAAATGAGTGAGTTAGTGATAGTTGTTGAGAAATAGTTAACTAGCAGTGCCAGTCCAGTCGTTCATTGATAACGAGCACTAGCTACAAAAGAAGCTACAGCTAATAGCACTTTTATTTTGCTGACAACAGGAAATAAACTTACCGAAGAGATCATAGATTTCTTGGACACAACCATACAAGCCTAACAAGAAGCTAGATCAGAAGAACACTGCAGAAAACTTGAAGGAAAGGTAGCAATCGACTCAGCGCACGCAATCAATTTATGAAGAACAGAAATTACTGATTCAGCACAATCGGAAGGATCATGTGACTGACTTAATTATTGCTTCCCGGCCCGTCACGTATCGCGTTTTTCCAGCGAGTGAGAAAGCTTTATTTCTGGTTCTTTTTGATGCAACACCTTTTGGCCGGACACAATGACCATGCATATCATTGATTGTGCGGTCCAAATCAAGTTTTGTACGGTAATTGACCGATGTCCGCATGTTTTAGCTCTGCAGCTTACATGAGTAGTAGTGTGTCTGGGGGGGGGGGAAGGCAAAATGTATGTATGTGCTTGTGTGTATGGTTGTATATATAAATTAGTTTACATGTGTGCGCATGTACAAGCCAATTTATACCTTCAGAATGAATCGAACCAAGCAAAGCACATAATACATGTGCCCACACATTGTATTGCACGCACACACACACACACGTATAAATTCACAAGAGATCGTCAAAATACGCCTCCTTTTAAGAAATACCTGCCATATTGCTCAACTGGAAACTGGAAAAGGTTGCCAGGGAAACCCACTGATCTCGTCCTACATGATCAAGGACAGCTATCATAGTGACAGCCAGCATTGCTAGCAACAGACAGGTCCCTGGTCAGCCATGTTGACGACTCATGGACACATAACAACCAATGGGATAGCATATTTCATAGTTGAGTCGTATGTTTATGATCTTTGTTTGTTTGTTTGTTGTTGTTTTTCTTTTACGACTTAATGCGAAACTTATACAAGTTATGTGAGCTTCATTATTATTGGGTGAAGTCAGCCCTCATCTGACGCTGAAAAGTTAAAGAGCATACTCGATCTTTCACCAGAAATTTATCATGCTCACCAGGTGGGAGGGGCCATTTAAACATATGTTGTACACACTATTAGAAAGACTTGTCCACTCCAAACCCTTGTCAAGCCCACTCCACACCCCTGCCACACCCATGTGCAAGACATAAATAAGTTACAAACGACTTTAATCTATCACCATACATGGCACTCTAAAGTTTCATGTGTAATATACAACCAAAAAGTCCCTTGGAGCCAAAATTAAAAAGAGTAAACCAGAAAATGCCCCGCTCACTACAAGTTTCGTACTTCACAAGCTCCGAGGAAATACCAAGCATAGCCTCTTAACCTCATGCCAATATTTTAAAACCTTGACAACCCAAACATCCAGGTAGGAGTAATCCTCACCAGACAGTCATGATCTGTATTCTGATATAGTCGCTGCACGTAACATGATCGCATTATTAACAAATATAATCAGATAGTGATGCTTTCGTTGTTCATTAATACCTACACTTCTGTACTAACGACATTGTTGATTGCTAAACAACAGAGAATGGACCATTTCTCAGTCTGTTAAACAATATTTCTATCTTTGCTCCATAAATACTTCAAGGATGTCAAAACTTACTTTGAATCACACAAACACGATCTGAGAACTCGGTCACATGATTACCATGTGACCATGCTAGAAATGATTGCAAAAGATCAGCACAAAAAACTAGGTTAGAAACAGAATCAAGAAGCACGTCAACAAGGCTATAATCACAGAGAACTATTGGACCAACACACGGTAATGACTGCCCTCAGGACATGTTTCAGTCGCCCTATCTCACTCTAATGGTCATTATCTTAACTGCCAACTATGCCAGGAATGCAAGCTATGCTATTAATGTGTTGCCATAGTAATTACATTGCTGCCTGCATGCTATGCGTACATGTGAGAAGGTAAATTGTAGCTGTGAGTGTGCATGCGTGTGTGTGAGTGTGCATGTGTGTGTGTGTGTGCGTGTGCATGTGTGTGTGCGCGCGTGCGGCCACCACCGAGCAAACATGATAGGTTAGTTCAGCTTCACAAACAAAAACAACAACAAAACAACAAGAACAACAAGAAGCTGCGGCAATACTCTAGCTACATGCAAAAGTTAGCTGACATCTCTGACCCTCCACACCACGCCTGCTTGCCTGCTGCCTTCATGAAGGTTTTTTATCTTTAGTGAAAAAGCCTGGGATGCTAGCCAATTCACAGTACAGTAGTCACATTACCTAGCCAGATCTCACGATCTTTCAGTCTCACCATTAGTTAGCAGCGTGTGAAGTCTAACAATAAACAAAAGCAAGCAAGCAAACAAACAAACAAACAAAAGTCCTAATACTTCCTTCGATGCAGCAGTGGACCCTTCCTTTGCATACTCTCTAATTACATCTATCTAGATAGTACCCTCTGGATGGACAGACAGACAGACAGACATCTAGGCAGACAGACAGGCAGACAGACAGACACGACAGACATCTAGGCAGGCAGACAGACAGACAGACAGACAGACAGACAGACCGGCAGAACAATACACTATGTGCACACACACAGCCCTATATATAAGTGTACACCTTCTTATACAAGTACATTTAAGCTCAAATGAGGTCACCCCATAGTCTGCACAGCAGTTCAATGACAAGTAGTTTTCAAGCAGCCAATTATGACCCAAGATTTGGGAGGGGGAGGGGGAGGGGGAGGGGTGTTACAAAACTTTTCGGCCAAAATGTGACTTGCTTTTAGGGAGTCCAAACAAAATAATGCAGCAAATAGTTTGAATACTAAACTTTTGATGTCTGCTCACACAGTCAGTGATTCACAGAATCACCATCTCACCAAATCTCCTGCCTTCTAATCAAACAGTAAACACAATAGGAATACTGGTGAGAGTAGTATTTCGTGTGTGGCCCTGGCCTGACAGAGAGCAATGGGTAGGCCGACAACTCTCGGCTTTACTTCAAAGTAATTTACTTACGCATACTAAGGCTGGAAGAGGCAGCATATGAAGTCCTTATCTTTTCAATCTTCTCCATGTTACGTAAATTCTGCACAACGATCAGCTCTTTCTCCACGAGAAGGGCAAGCAATTTAGTGATGCCAACAAATAACAGCATCTTCTTATCAATCAATTTATTTATACAAGAAGACCCACACTCAATTTTCGGGTACTGTTAAAAAAAAAATTTTTTTTATCAGCTGGCAACTTTCACCGACTATACAAACATCATGCAGTCAGCAACTCTAATAGACCACACCCACCAGCCAGCCACACCAAATGAGCTCAAACAGCATGCTGCCAACAAATAGGCAAATCATAATCAACAACAACAACAACAACAACAACATGTGAGCTACTGCCAAATCATGCATGGTTCGTTTCTGTTAATTAGGTTTTCTATCCAATCCTGCTTAGTGGAAAGTGTTGCAATAGTGCTGCAAAGCCAGGTTCACGCACGGTTCAATGAGGTCACATACACATCCTATACCCAAACAAGAAACCGCCATGTTCCATTTAATGCTACATTGCATTCTATTGGACATGTATGTGATATATAAAACACACGTGCTACACGAGATACTCTTCCAATACAATTGACACTTCTGAGAAACTAAAGTAGTACACTTTAAAAATCTTACTCCAGTCTGGTTTTTCTTTTCTTTTTCGGTCCTACATTACCATAAGAGACCACCTCAGGTAAATTATATGAACCACAACCCAATTCAGTCCTACCCTACCTCTTCGCCTTACATAATACGGATAACTGCGTCTACTCTACTCCACCCATGCCCCGCCCCCACCCTTCCCCCACCCTTCCCCAGAGAATAGCAAGTCCAGTCAATTTCGCCCCTGCTGTTATAGTCATGTGATTCTTATATATACAATCATAAATAACTACAAACAAACAAACAAACAAACAGAATGTCTGCACTTCTTGCCTTGTAATCCCGCACAATTAGCCAGAGTCACATTTAGTATTGTTGAAGTCACAATGACTTACTAACACTTATACATGGGGCATGTAGTAGTAGTAGACTATTGGGTGCTGCCCCCTTAGTAACTAATAATGACAATTATAATACTATCCTTTATAATAATAATAATTATTATTAATATTATTATTATTATTATTATTATTATTATTATTATATTGTAGTGGTAGATAGTACACAATATTATTGCATTATACTTTATCATAATACATGTGGCATCCAAACTAGGGGGAGGAGATTTACTAAACACAGCCTACTAACCACAAAAACAACAGCAACAACAAACAAACAAGACAGCCAACAAATGGGGGAAACAAAATTTTTATGCACATAAACATAAATCATGAAAGCAAACACATTATTGCCAGTCACCAGTTCAAAGCAGCTGCCAACACATACTAATTACATATTCACACTTTCTCCTTTAAATACATTCACAAGTTGAGGATTCCAATTCTACTGACAAAGTCACAAATGGAGTCTCAACAATGTGGCAATGAGAGCCCTAAACCAAGTGCCTTTACCCTTGCAACCCCACCTCTCACAGCAACAACAACAACCACAACAACAATTGATCCATCCACAAACTGCTTACATGCTATATTCACTACAAACGGTTCTCTTTCCATCTCAGCCGAAGCCCCACTCAGCTGAACCACACAAGCGTAGCTGCCATTGTGGACCTCCACCGTCACTCCTACCAGCTCTAATGTGGTGCTGCCGGGAGATAGATCATTAATGAGAAACCCGGCAGAGTTTGAGAGAGTGGCTCCATCTTTCTCCCAAGAAATGGATGTTGCATTTGGATGAGTACAAGTGAATGTGAAGTTATTACCAGCTTCTACAGTCTCATCCATTGGCACTTGAGAGAACTGACATATCACAGCTACACAAAAATATAACTGTATTAAAGATTTACCACATCTAAAAATAGCACATTATTAGGCCAGGGTGAATTTGGCTACATAACCAAATGTTTAAAATAAAAGCTTTAGGCTATTTATTAGCCTGTCCGTATTAAGCGTTCTGAAGCAATGTACTGTGAGAGAGCCATGCCAAAACTCCATATGAGTGGCAGACCTTTGAATAGTTCCAACTGCAAATTAGGCTTTGGAGCATGGCAAAGTTGCTTGTCAACAAGACACAGCTTTAAGTGACTCACCATGCAAGGCAAGGCTGAACACCAAGGAAACAGCCAAGGAATGCATCTTTACCACAGGACTCTGCAAGAAAACAAACAAACAAAACAACAGTAACCCTACAGCTGACAAACATGAGATAGGTTTCCAAGCAAATAACTAATCACCTTGAGGCTATAAACAAAACTAAACGAAATAACTTGACACCTTGATATTCATGCACTCTTTCTACTCCGATAATCCCCAGCAGAAAGGAAGAACTTGCTTAACAGACATTCATTCATAAAATTGCTAGCTAAGCTGGTCATATCTAAAATTAAGGGTGACAGAATAGCTATTCTTTAGCTGGGTACCAAGCCGCGGGCCATTAAGCCACACAACTGAGTTCCCTAAAGGCTGCCTTACTTACTCACTGAGCTGTCCTCTTCCAAGTATAACTGAGTAGTACTGCTAGTGTTTTTAGTTGTAGAATATTCTCCTCCTATAGGCTATAGCTCTAAGCGGACGAAATTAAACGTATTCATAGGTACAAATGCAAGTGTGTATGTGTGTGCACATATAGACCCCAATTAGTCAATATTGCGCCTGCGCACTGAAATACAGTTCAGAGGGCATATATAACGTACATGCATGGTGCATGTGGTGTGCTCTCCTTCGCCGCTTCTGCGTCAGCCGTACTTTACCAGAGGACACATGAGTTCGAGGCACCACTGCGTGTTTTATTTCAGCACACATGATACGTTCAAAAAATTATTTCTGAGTACTCATCTCGACATTGGTAGTGAGATGGATTTTGTATTTTGCTAGCATATTTTACATAACTAAACTGGAAAGATAAAGCAGTAGAATTCTCTTTGCTTGGCCCTCCAGTCCAAAGGTGGTGATAGATCTAAGCTGCTAGGCTGAAAGAGATAGCCAATACAAGAAAGGAATTTTTCTAATCTGACAGAGGTCTTGTCATTATTTTTATTGGACTTGTCTTAGCTGAATCAGGCGCTACACTGTACTGCAGTGACACCCACAAACACCACAGACTCTCCAACTGTTGGCAACCACACACCCACCAAGTATTGTTAGGAACCTTCCGCAGCCCATGTGATAGTGGCTGGGCTGTGGTTTGACCTCACCTAACTAGATCTGGTGGCATTGGCATGAATTGAGCCCAAACATATATGTATGTGTTGTCATACACAATCAGATCTCAATGGCTATTGATACTACAAATAAATAACAGCAGTGGAGGTTATTACAATCAGGAGTTCTTATATCAAAATATAATACAAACAAAATACAAAACAAAAAATCATTTTATAAATTAAAGTTTCTTCTTTTTCTCCACTTTGATGTACCGGTGATAGAAGAAATCTCCAAAGAGAACGAGGTAAGAAGAGTAGATGACAATTCCAATGATGCAATTGAGAGAGTTAGTATTACAGGGAACTCCACTAGAGTACAGCCAGAAAGATCGTAATACCACTCCGAACCCTGCCACAAACTGGATAAGTTGAAGTAGAGTGACGCTCTGAGCAACAACCGAAGGCATGCGAATTCCACTTGATTTGACAATGTAGTAAGAATACATGATAGAATGGACAGCATAGTTCATTGCACAGTACCAGTGGGCAGGGGCAGAGCGGATGGCAAGAGAATGCCAACTGAAGAGGCAGACTGTCACATGGTGGTACCAGTGTAGGAAGTTGAGTGGCGTCTTTCGCAGGACCACAAATAATGTATCGCCAAATTCAATCACCTTGGAGAACACAAACAGTAAAGCGAAAAGAGCAAGAAGTGGGACTTTCTCCGTTTCAGAGTTACAGAGAGTGTAGTCCAATCCATTCTCTCTGACATTATTCACCAGAGAGGGGACTTCTATTACTGCTCCTATAGTGCTAAACACTGCCAGGAAAACATTCCACACCAGCAATGGAAGCCTTAGTCCAAAAGGAGGTCTTTTGTCCATCCATTTCTTGCCAGACCAAACCAGGATGAGGTAAAGGGAACACGATACAGGAGGTACCCACCACAAGGCTGCTGTAATACCAGCAGATTTTTCCATTTTATAGTTCTGATCGATCTCCTCCCGGAGAACATCGAACACCTGAGAAACCGAAGACATCTTCGGTGCGGCGCGCGATCAACAAAAAGCGCAGACTGATGCTGCAGACGGAAGATGGACGTTCGAGTCCCGTGCGCAGCCCCACCTGCTACTAATGCCACACCCACATCAGCCCCGCCTTTTGGTGGTGGAGCGTTTGTATAAAACGACTTTAGGTGTGGCACGGAGTAACCTTTCAGCAGATTAGCGAGTATGGCGGCGACCTTTGCGAACATTATAGACAGGGAATTCGACTTGGACCACACAGCTGGATGGACTTACAAATATTTGTACGTACCTCCTACCGTTAGTGCGATCTATTTGATTTTGGTCTTTGGAGGAAGAAAATGGATGGAAAACAGAGAAGCGTTCAAACTCCGTCGTCCCCTAACCCTGTGGAATTTATCCCTTGCTGTATTTAGTATCATGGGTATGTGCATTATGTTGCCCCCAGCTATTTACTCGGCCTTCACAGACGGTGCTGTGTATGCTGTTTGCAACTCCAAAATATCTTCTGTACCCCTTTTGTCTTTTGTAACCTTTCTCTTTGTCCTCTCAAAGGTTGTTGAATTTGGAGACACTATCTTTATTGTTCTTCGCAAGACTCCCCTCAATTTCCTCCACTGGTATCACCACATCACCGTCCTCATGTACAGCTGGTATGGGTTGGCAACCAGATGCACTGCAGGTCACTGGTTCTGCGGCATCAACTTTGGCGTCCATGCTGTAATGTACTCGTACTATACCCTAAAGGCCATGGGCTACCGCATACCTTCATCTGTAGCCAAGTCTATCACCATCTTGCAACTGGCGCAGTTTTTTGTGGGTCTGCTGGTGATCTTCATTGGGATGTGGGCCAGATGGGTCGGTACAGAGTGCGGCATTACAGAGACTCACATTCGAGCTGGCCTCATCATGTACGGCTCCTACTTTATATTGTTTCTAAACTTCTTCTATCACAGATATCTGGCTCCTAAAAAGGCTAAGGAAGTGTAGCCACTTAATGATTTTGTGTCTGCAATTTTAATTTTATTATTATTGGCATTTCATACTTATTTATAACTTTGTATTGAGTTTGTATTTTTGATATTTATTAGTTGGTGTGTTCAGTTACTCCCAAATACAATGATTTTCCCCCAATGTGTTCAGTTACTCGCAAATACAATGATTTTTTTCCCCCAACTGTCACCAGTTCCTAGTTCACATACCGTGACTTGTTTCAATAACACCGCTCATGGCAATAATAGAGCTACCAGCCCCACCCACTATCTGGCATTGGTGCACGAAACGGGCGGATCCCAGTCGGTTCGGGAAGGTCGGAGAATGGAGCGGAGAGAATCGATAGAGAAGCACTTGTGCTTTGACGATGTAGCAGATGTTATGTACAAATAATTTTATCTATCTCCAGCACTTAGTATTCTGTATTTGATTTTGGTTTTTGGAGGGGGGGAAAAATGGATGGAAAATTGCAATGCGTTCAACCTCCGAGGACCATTAATTAACTTAGTGGAATTCATCTCTGGCTTTATTTAGTATCGTAGGAGTCTGCATTCTTTTTCCTCCTGCAATATTCAGCTTTTACAGATAGTGTGGTTTATGCTGTTTGCCACTCCAATGTGGATTCAAGCTATCTAATGACATTGTTTGCTCTTCTCTTTGTCCTCTCAAAAGTTGTTGAATTTGGAGACACTTTCTTCATTGTTCTTCGCAAGACTCCCCTCAGTTTCCTCCACTGGTATCACCACATCAACCACATCACTGTCCTCGTGTACAACCGGTCACTGCAGGTCACTGGTTCTCCGGCATCAACTTTGGCGTCCATGCTGTAACCCTAAAGGCCATGGGCTACCGCATACCTTCATCTGTAGCCAAGTCTATCACCATCTTGCAACTGGGGCAGTTTTTTGTGGGTCTGTTGGTGATTTTCATTGGGATGTGGGCCAGATTGGTCGGTACAGTGTGCGGCAATACAGAGACTCACATTGAGCTGGCCTCACCATGTATGGCTCTTTATATTGTTTTTAAACTTCTTCTGTCAGAGATATCGGGCTCCTAAAAAGGCTAAACTTTGTGAAAACTTAATAAAGCGCGCGAAACTTAAAATAAAAGTTGGCTTGCTAGCCCCACCCACTTTTCGTGCATTACGTTCAGCGGCCAAACAACTGAACGTGTGCATTCAGTAAGCTGCAGGGATGAGTTTTCGTGAATCTTCAACTTGGGACGTCGTAGCTGAGTTTATGTACGGGTACTTGTACATAGCTCCTGTAATTAGTGGCCTGTATTTGATATCAGTATTTGGAGTCCAGAGATGGATGGAAAATGTAAAGCCATTCAACCTTCGCGGACCTCTCACTTTGTGGAATTTAACTCTTGCAATATTTAGCATTACGGGAGTCTCCATTCTTTTGCCTCCTGCAGTTTATTCAGCTTTCACAGATGGTGTGGTCTTTGCTGTCTGCCACTCCAGTGTGGATTCAAGCCCTCTAATGGCATGGTTTGCCTTACTCTTCGTCCTGTCCAAGGTTGTTGAATTTGGAGACACTATCTTCATTGTTCTTCGCAAGACTCCCCTCAGTTTCCTACACTGGTATCACCACATCACTGTCCTCATGTACAGCTGGTATGGGTTGGCAACTAAATGCACTGCAGGTCACTGGTTCTCCGGCATCAACTTTGGCGTCCATGCTGTAATGTACTCGTACTATACCCTAAAGGCCATGGGCTACCGCATACCTTCATCTGTAGCCAAGTCTATCACCATCTTGCAACTGGTGCAGTTTTTTGTGGGTCTGCTGGTGATCTTCATTGGGATGTGGGCCAGATGGGTCGGTACAGAGTGCGGCATTACAGAGACTCACATCGCCGTTGGTCTCATTGTATATGGGTCATATATCATCCTGTTCTTTCATTTTTTCTATCACCGGTATCTTTCTCCTCCAAAATACAAGCAAACATAGTTACATTATATATCTTATCTATTTAAATCATTGTGTTATATTGAGATCTTACAGTTCTCAACTGAGACCTAGCAAGTGTTCAGACTTTCTTTGGCAGATTTGTAGTATTGCATAAATTCTCGGTCTTGTGGACCTTCTAGTGCAAGGATGAATCAGAGAAAATAATGAGTGGCTTATATAATGGTACAAGGTAGGACAAAGAGGAGAGTCAGGTGATAGAGTGTAAATTGACAGTGAATGAGGTGGAGAGTGCGCACACAATACAACTAAGGTCACAGGTGCTGAGGGCCCTCCCAGGCGTGGGAGCACCCGAGAATTTATGCAATACTACAAATCTGCCAAAGAAAGTCTGAACACTTGCTAAGTTGAGAACTGTAAGATCTCAATATAACACATTGCTTGAGTTGACCAGCAAGCCAGTTTAGACCACCAGAGCAGAACCATTCTCTCTGGTGCGGAGTCATACATCATCATGCCATTGAATCGCAGACATCGCGGCCCACACCAGCCCGACAGGAGAAGACATCATGACTATGGTACAAGCCGAAGGCCCCCAAGACCGGCCCTAATTCCAAAGGACAGAGATCTGCTTGAGATGTGGAAAACATACAAGCGCCAATCCTCTCACTTTTACACTGCTGCCACCCAACAGCTCTTCCTCCAAACTTGTCTAGCCAAGAACCTCCTACCCAGAGGACTGAAGATTAGGAAGACACTGATGACTGTACAATCCCACCTCACCCCCGTCCGAGATAACTTTGGCCTCATCCTTTCCAAAACCGAAAAAGACCTCATGGCCCTCCTAATAGTCCATCTCCGAACTGTAGCCACCATGGCCCAAAATGCAGCACTCGCAACCCTACAGGACATGATCAGACTAACCCAAAATGCCACAGCTTCAGAAATCATCCAACACGAGAGATTCATGTCTGCCACGGACAACAATATTAACCGTGACAAGACTTACAGAAGGAGAGATGCAATTTGCAAGCTCAGCAAATTGTTGGGTAGGCCAGACAGACAGTCTGTAACCAGTTTTATCCCTCCCATCGACATCTTCAACAGGAAATTGTTCGACACACAGCAAGCTCCTGAGCAGGCAGGACCACCTACCACTCCAGTCCAACCACAGAAGAGTGTCACCTTCCAATCGCCTCCCCCTATGACGTGTTTGTCACCTCAACCGTCAACTTCAGAAGCAGACCCACCTGAATCTCTCCTTCCTGGACCTCCCAACAGACTTCCAGAAACAGTTCTAGTTACCAAGAAGATGATTCTACCACCATCTCACGGCAAAAGCAAAGCTGCCCCAACTCCTGAAACCCCACAAATAGTCCTGCTCCTGGAGACAGAGACACCACAGCAGCAACAAGCTAGGATGCCTCCTCCACCTCCACTCTTTCTTTCTAACATCCAACGAAAGAAGACTATGGAGAAGCAACTACGGAGATGTCAGCAACAACTTAATCAATCGCACACCAGGCCCAACCAACCAACAGCTTCATGAGCACCATGAGACACCTCCTAATTCAAATATACAACCGAATACACAGACTCAAAACCTGTCAACTTCCTCTACTGATCAGACTCCGGAACTTCCAACAACCACTTCCTCTACTGGTCAGACTCCAGAACTTCCAACAACCACTGCCTCAACAGCAGACCACACCCAGAGCACAGCACCACCACCAGCTGAGACTGAGACTCCAGAGGCCCCAGAAAACACCCCGGACAGACTAGCAGAGATGGCAGTGCCCCAGACTTCCAGACAATTCAATTTGCCTGTTGACTATGACCCGCGGGTACCGAACCCCACAGGCAAGGACCTTCTCCTTCACACAGACACCCCTGTAAGTCCAAACCTTGATATCATTCACCCTATTTTGAATCTGTCATCCAGGATACTCACCACTGAAGAACAGGAGGTCCTTCTCCTCGGACTGAGATTCGCGCCCACCCCGAGAAAGATCCCGGACCCCCTGGAATATATGAGAGTTATCATAAACAATGTGAACGAGTCTACAATAGCCTCACCAACCAGCGCTCGGACACCCCTCTCCCTCGCCTGGTAGAGGAACACTTGACGGTTATCAAGACCAAGCTGTCAGCCTTGGCTGAGATAAAAAAAGACTCCCCAACAGACCTGCCACAAACATTGGCAGAACCTGTCGTCCCGCCATCAGAAAGCCTTGAGTTCCCTCCGTCACGATAAATCCATCACAATCAAACCTGCAGATAAAGGGTCCTGCATTGTGGTGATGGACACCAAGACTTACCTGGAGGAGGGACTCAGAGAGCTTGCAGATGAGACCACATACAAGGAGCTTGACACAGACCCGACGCTAGAGACTGCCACACGCTCCAATTAGCTCCTGAACAAGTATACATCACTAGGACTGGAGTGCCCATGGCAGACAAGACCCACATGATGGACTTGGAGAATGTGAGGCCCCAAAGGTTGTACTTCCTCAGAAAGGTCCACAAGTCTCCCCACCAGTTGCGGCCCATTGTGTCTTGCTGTGGAGGACCGACCCAGAAGCTATCTCAGTTAGCAAATAACATCCTGAGGGACCACCTCCACTCTGTACCCTCCCTGGTGTCGTCCTCCACGTAAGTGATCCATGCTCTGGAGAACTTGAAGATACAAGAGAGCAACAGAAGATCACTGATTCTGGCAACCTTGGATGTCAAAGCCCTTTATCCTTTATCCCTCCATTCCCCATGGCCTAGGCGTTACACTCGCCTTTCAACAAGCCATGCCCACCCAACCTCCTATCCCCACAGATCACCGATGAAACTGATGCTACGAGAGATTCTATTGCACATCCTCCACGGTAACACTTTCGAGTATGCAGCCAGACATTTTCGGCAAATCAAGGGAGTTGCCATGGGCACTCCAGTCGCTCCAACGCTAGCCAACCTTTTCATGGAGAAAGTGGAGCGAGACGCCCTCGACGCCTGGCATGGCACCCAGCCTCTGGTGTGGTTGAGGTATATTGATGATATCCTCGTCATACTTGAAGATACGTCAGAGACCCTAGGTGCCTTGGTACAACATCTCAATGCCAGGCTCAAAACCATTTCCTTCACTTCCCAGCACTCACTCCAGTCCATAGACTACCTGGACATCGCGATCTTCAAGGGTCCGAGGTTCCACACTTCTGGCATACTGGATATCAGGCCATTCTCGAAACTCATCGACCCCCACGCATATCTCCATTATTCTTCCGCTCACCACCGCTCTGTGATACACGGGATGATCAAAGGAGAGATGATTCGTGCCTTGAGGCGCAGTTCTTCTCCACAGATCTACGCCTCAGCGGTCCAGGATCTCGAGACTTGGTTCCTCGCCCGTGGCTACAGCCGCAAACTCCTGAAAGATGTCCAAGCCACTCTGCAATACTCTGACAGAGAATCTTTTCTCTGTCATTCGAAGAACAGAAAGTTGTCCGAGATGACCACTGTCCTCTCCGTGAAAAACCATCCTTCAATCACTTGGGCAGAGCTACACCAAGCTGTGGATGATCCTCTCCTCCCCTTTAAGCCACTCATCTCAAGAAGGAGACCACCCAACGTGGCCGACCTTGTGGTCCAAGCTGAAACTCCCTCAGAGGAACAGGCGCAGAGGTACCACCTCAGAAGAAGAGAGACACAAAACTGATCAAGAACATCTATGCAAATCTCCCACTCTTTATCTAAACTATTTCTTTCCCCCTTTTCTATACACATGTATGGCACCCCTGGCCTCTAACCAGGGGTGGTCACAGGTGAGGGCCCTCCCAGGCCTGGGAGCACCCTCGCCTGTGACCTTAGTTGTATTGTGTGTGCACTCTCCACCTCATTCACTGTCAATTTACACTCTATCACCTGACTCTCCTCTTTGTCCTACCTTGTACCATTATATAAACCACTCATTTCTTTCCCCTGATTCATCCTTGCACTAGAAGGTCCACAAGACCGAGAATTTATGCAATACTACAAATCTGCCAAAGAAAGTCTGAACCCTTGCTAGGTCTCAGTTGAGAACTGTCTCAATATAACACAGCACTGTTTTTGTTGTAATTATTATTATTATTATATTGAATAAGAAAGAATTCCATTCTAAGTTCACCCAGTTAATACAATCAGGCACTTACAGACTTGTTAAGAAAGATCCAACTAAGACTCAGGAAACTAAAATAGGTCGTATATTAAAGAACTTAGAAAGGGAAGGTAAAATTCCTACTATGTTGTACAACAGGTTAAGACCCACTAGATGTAGACCACCTCTTCTTTATGGTCTTCCTAAGATACACAAGTTAGGAATCCCACTCTGACCTATAGTTTCCTGCATTAGATTACCATCTTACAATTTATCAAAGTTCATATCTAAAATGATATCTCCGTTGTTTGGTAAGACACAATCATACACAAAGAATTCAACACATTTCATGCTAACAGTTAATAGTGTATGCTTGAGATCTGACGAATGATGGTGAGTTTTGATGTGTCTTCCCTATTCACCAATGTTCCAATAGATGAGGCAGTATCTGTGATCAGAGATAAGCTCCAGAATGATGAGAGTCTAAATGAAAGGACATGTCTATCTCCTGAGTGCATCACAGAATTATTAGAGGTCTGCCTTAGGTCAACTTACTTTAGGTACAACGGGAACTGTTATGAACAAGTAGATGGAGCAGCCATGGGATCTCCTGTTTCCGCAGTTGTGGCCAACTTGTACATGGAATTCTTTGAGGAAGAAGCTTTAAACTCAGCTCCAGTTAAACCTGTATTATGGAAGAGATATGTAGATGACACCTTTTGCATAGTTAAGAAAGGAAGTGAAAAACATTTGTTGGACCATTTAAACTCTGTAAGACCTTCTATAAAATTTACTATGGAATCAGAGGAAGATAGTAAGCTACCTTTTTTTGATTGCTTATTAAAGAGAGAGAGTGACGGTATGCTTACATCCACTGTGTACAGAAAACCTACACACACAGATAGATACCTTCACTTTAAGTCTCATCATCCTAACCATGTAAAGAGAGGAGTAGTGAGATGCTTGTATCAGAGAGCTAGGAGGGTAACTAATATGAGTGAAAACTTGAAGGAAAGAAACACCTACACAAAGTACTTCAAAGTAATGGTTATGACAAAGCAGCCATTAGGGCAGGTTCTAAAGAGTTACCTTCTGAAGATCACACAAATACTGAGCAAGAGAAAGGTTTGATTCTTACTATTCCGTACATAGCAGGATTGAGTGAGAGCATTCAGAGAATGTGTAGAGACTTTGACATCAAAACAGCATTTAAGTCGGGTAAGACACTAAGATCACATCTTACTAAAGTCAAAGATACTTATACCTATTACCACAGAGTCATCCATAGTGTACATTATACCCTGCAGTTGTGGTAAAGTATACATAGGTGAAACAACTAGAAGGCTTGAGCAGAGAGTAAAAGAACATCAGGATGCTTGTAAGAGAGGTAATGAGAAAGTTTCAGCCATTGCTGAACATGCTTGGCAGCAGCATCACCCCATTAAATGGGAAGAGGTAAGAGTTGACAGAGCCAGTAAGAATCGTGAGTTGAAGATCAAGGAAGCTCTACACATACAGATGACACCTGACAACAACAAAGACATAGGTTTAGAGCTTCCAGGATGCTGGCTGTCCATGCTGCGTGCAAATCACCCTCCAGGACATAATAAACAGTAAGCGTGCACTCCAGAAATCTTGCTGTTTACTTTGTGTTATTATATCACCACGGAGAGTTCGACCTCAGTTGACCCCTGAAGAGGACTTCGGCAAGAAGTCGAAAAGTTTGGTTAAGTTATAATTAAAAATATTGGCTGTTAAAAAGAGAAAAATTTCCTATTATTATAATTATTAATTATTTCAGCCGAGAATGATTGAATTATTATTATTATTATTATTACTGTTATTACTATTATTAGAATATATTATTCCTCAATTTTACTAATCGTTTTTTCATTGTATCCATCTGATGAAGATCTTCTGGAATCGAAACATTTTAGTGTATTTATTTCAATAGATGCCATGTGAATGTTGTGAAATAATAAATACATCTCCTAAGATGCAAGTTGTTTGTACAACAGTTTGCAATTACTATTCTATTTAATATAAGATTAATTTTACAGCATTGGTACGAATTATAACTCCTCATTGGGGTCAATTATGTTCCAAGAGGTACAGAATGATTGTTACATACTAGAGGATGTAAGACTTAAGTATTTTTAATTGCTTTTGTATTAATCACTGATATTATTATTTTCTTTATTTCTATTTCTTTATTTTTTTTAATTTTATTAATTAATTAATTAATTTATTATTATTATTATTATTATTATTATTATTATTATTATTATTATTATTATTATTATTATTATTATTATTATTATTATTATTATTTCTAGATTAAGTTAGTGGACTACACACGTCTTTTTTATTTAAAATACAACGTTTCGATCGAAGTTGCTCGATCTTCTTCAGGTGGAATATAACTGAAATGGCTGGGTGATGGTGATACAGAAGT
>WLWI01002093.1_pt1 | contig 17243 bp, 15 predicted proteins | sample 6701501 | NCBI WGS metagenome assembly WLWI01 (sample SAMN12718690, study PRJNA515312) | sponge metagenome | isolation source: marine sponge | host: Mycale hentscheli | place: New Zealand: South Island, Marlborough, Capsize Point | collected 2014-11-01
AAGCAGAGTTGTTCTCAACGGCAAAACCTTTATTAATTTTTGTAGTAATGATTACCTTGGTTTTGCCAACCACCCTAAAATAGTGAAGGCTTTCAAACGAGGGGCCGACAAATACGGGGTGGGCAGCGGCGCTTCATCGTTGGTTTGTGGTCGGAGTAAGGCACATCTCGAATTAGAGGAGGAGGTGGCGAAGATAACCGGCAGAGACAAAGCCATTCTTTTTTCCAGCGGTTACCTGGCTAATCTCGCCATTGTCGGAAGTTTTGCACAAACGCGTAAAGATTGTGTCTTTCAGGACAAATTAAATCATGCGTCTATGCTCGACGCATCTCAGATAAGTCGATCTAAACTTGTGCGCTATCCACATCTAGATGTCAGCAGACTGGGAGAAGCTCTTTCATCTGAACGGACTAACACCAAGTTAGTACTCACTGATTCAATTTTCAGTATGGACGGAGACATTGCGCCATTAAGAGAAATAGCTGAATTAAGTGCTCGCCACGAGGCCATGCTGGTTGTAGATGAAGCACATGGCTTTGGTGTATTTGGTGAGCATGGTAGCGGGGTTTTGCGAGATTTAAATCTTGACCAACGTGACGCGCCGTTAATGATGGCTACTTTCGGCAAAGCTCTTGGTTGTGCTGGTGCCTTCGTTGCTGGCGCAGAAAACAACATAGAACTCATGATACAAAAAGCCAGAACGTATATATATTCTACAGCCTTAGCACCAGCAGTAGCTGTTGCCGCCAATGAGGGTTTGCGTTTGCTGGTTTCTGAGTCCTGGAGACAAGAGCATTTGTTTGCACTGATAAAGCGTTTTCGTGAAGGCGCACGGTTAACGGGTCTGCCAATAATGGATTCAATATCTCATATTCAACCCTTGATAACGGGTTCTGCAGATAAGGCAACAAAACTAAGTGAGACATTGCTTAAACAAGGGCTATTAATTTCGGCTATCCGCCCACCGACAGTACCAAAAAACAGCTCTCGTTTAAGAATAACCCTTTCAGCCGACCATTCAGAAGAGGATGTTGATTTGTTGTTAGATGTCCTCGCTTCTTGTTGTTTTGAAACAGGCATGGAGGATCATGAAAGTGCATGATCAGAGTAGAAAATATGTCTTGGATAAACGTGATATTTCCCGCAGCTTTAGTTTCGCGGCTCAGAATTATCAACTGGTAAATCAATTACAGCAGACTGTGGCAGACCGTCTTTTGGATAGACTGGGATATATCAATATAGAGCCTCGGGTCGTGCTGGATCTAGGCTCTGGGCCTGGTACTTCCTCGTCCAAATTGGCCAGACGATATCGCAAGGCAAATATCATTGAAACAGACATCTCTCTATCAATGTTGCGGGAAGCTCGAAGGCAGGCACCGAGATTTTTTTCACGCAGGAAACAAGCATGCTCAGATGCAGAAAAACTTGGTTTTGAGTCCGGCAGTTTTGATCTCGTGTTTTCCAGCTTGATGATGCAATGGTGCGATGATATCGATCTGGTTTTGCAGGAGGCAGGTCGAGTCTTGCGTCCTAATGGTCTCTTTATATTTTCGACTTTTGGTCCAGATACGCTGGTGGAATTACGTCAGAGTTGGCAAGAAGTTGATGAGGACATACATGTTAATGCTTTTATTGACATGCATGATATAGGCGATGCCTTGATTCGTTTGGGTATGGAAAGCCCGGTGATGGAAACAGAAAAAATTGTTCTTAACTATAAAAGTGTTCAGGATTTAATGAGAGAACTAAAATTGCTGGGTGCACATAATGTAAATAACGGTAGACGCAGAACGCTTACGGGCAAGAATCGCATGCAAAAAATGTTCTCTCACTATGAAAAATCGCGTAATCAGGAGGGCCGTCTTCCGGCGACATATGAAGTCATCTATGGGCATGCCTGGCTACCAGCAACTGTACAAGCCAAGCGGCTGGATGAACAAACCATGGTGTTTCCCATATCTGCGTTAAAATCCAATCGAAATTGATTACAAATCAGTGATAGAACTAAATGCCTGGATATTTCATCAGCGGTACAGACACAAATATTGGTAAGACGGTTGTTACTCTTGGTTTGATGACGGCCTTGCAAAAAACCAATTTAAAAGTCACGGGCATGAAACCAGTGGCCAGTGGCTGTGTTTCCACTAGAGAAGGCTTGAGAAACGAAGATGCTTTGAAAATACGCTCATTAAGCAGCAATGAACATTCGTATGAACAATTTAACCCCTATGCTTTTGAGCCTCCCGTGGCTCCGCACGTGATTGCTGAAGAGAATGGTGTACTCATTGACTTTCACAAGATTCAGAGCAGCTATGAAAAGCTGGTTGGCGGCATGGATGTTATCGTGGTGGAAGGAGTCGGTGGTTGGAACGTGCCCTTGGGGCCGAACAAAAAAGTTTCGGATCTGGCTTTATCACTTAACCTGCCCGTAATACTGGTTATTGGCTTAAAGCTCGGTTGTATTAATCACGCTATTCTGACAGCCGAGGCTATACGAAGCGATGGAATACCATTAAAAGGATGGGTAGCAAATGAGGTAGAGCCTGTTTATCCAACGCTCGACCCCACCATAGACTATCTAAAAGCAAATATAGCTTCGCCAATGCTAGCTCACGTCCCTTACATGGAGAATCTCAATATTGATGAAGTTGCTGCTACATTCAATCTGAGTTTATTGTCCTAATGGCGTGAAATTTACGGAATTAACAACTTCAGGCTTGCATCGTACTATGGGCCTGAGGCATATTGTCGCGCTAGTTTTGATATACAGGTGAAGCCGAGCGGTGCTGTTTAATCGATTCTGGAGGGGAAAGAGATCGTTTTCAGGGCGTTCTTGCTGTTCAGGTGCTAAATAACTAAAAATATATGTCTATGAACATGACTCCAATCTGCTATTTTTATATGATCTGCGCCAATTAAAGGTGGAATGCGAGAGTTTGTGTCGATTACGGCTGTCTTTTTGTAAGTTGATATGAGGTTCAGCCTGTTATTATTATCTTTTTGTTCGATAACAAGAAGAGTTTGAATTGGGCGCGGAGCTACGCGTCTTTAAAATTTATAATTAAATGAATCGTTTTGGCGAGGAAAGCTGCATGTTTGTCAGAAAACTGCGAAATTGTATGAGGGGATTGGCCGCAACGGCCTTACTATTTTGGACTGGAAGCGTCTTTGCTGAATATGGGTTAAACCTGACTCAGGGAGTCACGCCGATAAGCCGTGAAGTATATGACTTGCATATGATTATATTATATGTGGTCACTGCGATCGGTGTCGGAGTTTTCGCTGTGATGTTCTGGTCAATCTTTCATCACCGTAAATCTAAAGGTGCTGTTCCTGCACAATTTCACCATAGCACTGCAGTTGAATTAGCATGGACCATTATTCCGGTAATCATTTTGGTTGTTATGGCTGTGCCGGCCACCAAAACATTAATTAAAATGGAAGAAACTACAGATCCGGATATGACCATCAAGGTGACCGGCTATCAGTGGAAATGGAAGTATGATTATCTTGATGAGGACATTAGTTTCTTTTCATCGCTTGATGAAAGAAGTAATAACATTCGCAGAGGTGACTCCGATGAACCAGCAGAAGCTCATGAACACTATCTGCTGGATGTAGATAACCCTGTTGTTTTGCCGATAAACAAAAAAGTACGCATCCTGACTACCGCTGCAGATGTAATACATGCATGGTGGGTCCCGGCCTTAGGCTGGAAACGTGACGCTATCCCAGGCTTTATAAATGATAACTGGACCTTAATCGAAGAGCCTGGTGTTTACCGGGGACAGTGTGCAGAACTCTGTGGTAGGGATCATGGATTTATGCCCATTGTTGTTAAAGCCGTAAGCGAAGAAGAATACCAGGAATGGCTTGTGGCGATGAAGAATAAACCTGCCGAAGCCGATCCGGTGAAACTGTATGCTACTCACTGTTCTACCTGTCATCAGGCCGACGGCACCGGCTTACCTGGGGCTTTTCCTGCGCTGGCTGGGAGCCCTATGGTTAAGGGGCCGATAGAGGAGCATCTGGACATGGTATTAAACGGCAAGCCCGGCACAGCAATGTTGCCCTTCGGGCCACAATTATCAAATGAAGAATTAGCAGCGATCATTACCTATGAGCGTAATGCCTGGGGTAATGATACCGGTGATGAAGTTACCGCGGAAGACGTACAGGCGGCGAGAAAATAATTCGTCTAGTAATATTATTTAGAGGATAGGCAAAATGAGCGAAGCAGTCGGCCACGAAGACCATCATGATGATCACGACCACAAACCCTACGGTATAGGCAGGTGGTTATATTCTACCAACCATAAAGACATTGGCACCATGTACCTGGTGTTCTCCTTGATTATGTTTTTTGTTGGTGGCGCCATGGCTATGATAATACGCGCCGAGCTCTTCCAGCCCGGTTTGCAGTATGTCGATCCGCATTTTTTTAATTCAATGACCACGGTGCATGCTCTTGTAATGATCTTCGGTGCCGTGATGCCAGCTGGTGTGGGACTGGCCAACTGGATGATACCAATGATGATTGGTGCACCAGATATGGCTTTGCCAAGAATGAACAATATGAGTTTCTGGATACTTCCCTTCGCATTTACATTGTTGCTATCAACATTATTCATGGAAGGTGGTGCCCCTGCAGGCGGTTGGACAATGTACCCGCCCCTGGTGACACAAACCGGAGATGCGTTCCCCTTCCTAATTTTTGCCGTTCACTTCTTGGGTATTTCTTCCATCATGGGCGCGATTAATATAATCGCAACAGTATTTAATATGCGTGCGCCTGGCATGACTTTTATGAAACTCCCATTATTTGTATGGACCTGGATTATCACGGCATTTTTGTTGATTGCTGCTATGCCTGTATTGGCGGGTGGTGTAACGATGCTGTTGACTGATAAGTTTTTTGGCACAAGTTTTTTTATAGCGGCTGGCGGTGGTGATCCTGTAATGTTTCAGCATATTTTCTGGTTCTTTGGACACCCGGAAGTATATATTCTTATTTTACCGGCCTTTGGTATTGTCTCTCAGATCTTGCCAGTTTTTTCCCGTAAACCACTTTTTGGGTACGAGTCCATGGTCTATGCGACTGCTTCAATCGCATTTTTATCCTTTTTCGTTTGGGCTCATCATATGTTTACAGTTGGTATGCCATTGACTGGTGAGTTGTTCTTCATGTATGCCACTATGTCCATTGCGGTACCAACGGGAGTGAAAATTTTCAACTGGGTAGCCACCATGTGGCGTGGCTCCATGACCTTTGAGACACCCATGCTCTTTAGTATTGCCTTTGTGGTGTTATTCTCTATTGGTGGGTTCACTGGCCTAATGATGGCTATTACCCCGGTAGACTTTCAATATCATGATACCTATTTCATTGTGGCGCATTTCCACTATGTGCTGGTTACCGGGGCAATATTTGCTTTGTTTGCTGCCGTTTATTTCTGGATACCGAAATGGACGGGCAATATGTATGACGAAGGTTTAGGAAAACTTCATTTCTGGATATCAACAATTTCCGTAAATGTTTTGTTTTTCCCGCAACACTTCCTGGGTCTGGCCGGAATGCCAAGACGAATTCCAGATTACAATGTTCAGTTTGCTGAATGGAATATGATATCCAGTATTGGGGGTTTTGTTTTTGGCGTCAGTCAATTGATCCTGGTATGGGTTGTAATTAAGTGTATTAGAGGCGGCGAAAAGGCCTCCAATGAAGTCTGGGAAGGTGCTGAAGGCCTGGAGTGGACCCTGCCTTCGCCTCCGCCTTTCCATACTTTTACGGTGCCTCCACAGGTAACGGACGCAAGTGCGCATTCATAAAACCTTGGATAATATTGGGCTGGTGGCTGAAGAAACTGATCAAGAGCGGGAAATCAGGAGGAAAAACGTAAAGTTGGCTGGTATTTTAGCTGTTGTTGTCCTCGGCATTTACCTGGGCTTCATTTTTAGTCAACTTTAATGTCAACGGCTAATATAAAACGTACTACCAGCAGGTTGTTACTGTTTTCAGTGGCTATGTTTGGTTTTGGTTATGCATTAGTGCCCTTGTATAACGTATTTTGTGATGTAACCGGGTTTAATGGTAAGACTGGCAGAATCGCGGATAATGAGGCTTTAGTGATGGAAACAGATGCCTCGCGTATCGTAACCGTTGCCTTTGATACCAATATTCGGGAATTACCATGGGAGTTTAAGGCCCTTGAACGAAAGGTGTCTGTACATCCGGGGGAACTGGGAGAGGCAACTTTCCTGGTAGAAAATAAATCCGGGCGACGAATTGTGGGGAGAGCAATTCCAAGTGTGGCGCCGACTGTAGCAGCTGCCTATTTCAGTAAGACAGAGTGCTTTTGTTTTACAGAACAGGTATTGGAAGCTGGAGAAACTAAGGAAATTGAGGTGAAGTTCGTTGTTGACACTAAAATTCCTGAACGATTTTCAGCCCTGACTTTATCGTACACATTTTTTGCGATACCAAATCAGGAAGAAGTTGCACTTAAGCAGCAAAACAAGCTTGAAACAAGAATTTAATAATATAAATAATTGATTAAGAGGAACTGTTATGTCTGAATCACATGGCGGATATTTTATTCCGGAGCCAAGCGTATGGCCAATCGTTGGCACTTTAGCCTTGTTCGTTTCCTTTGTCGGTGCGGCAGCGATGTTGAATGGTTCTGGTATGGGCACATTTGTGTTTGGCATAGGAATAGCAGCACTGGTTTATATGTTTGCTGGCTGGTTTGCAGAAGTGATCGGAGAAAGTCTGAAGGGTTTGTATAACGATCAAGTCGATGTCAGTTTTCGCTGGGGTATGGGTTGGTTTATCCTCTCTGAAGTGATGTTTTTTGCTGCATTCTTCGGTGCTTTATATTATGCGCGTGTGCTGTCCGTACCGTGGCTGGGAGGAGAGGGCTCAGGTTTTGCTACACATGAATTTTTATGGCCAAATTTTGAAGCAAGCTGGCCACTAAACGCAATGCCTGATACTTCAAACTTCACCGTATTTCATGAAGTTATTCCCGCTTTCGGTATCCCCGCAATAAATACCGCAATATTACTGACAAGTGGTTTGGCGGTGACTTTTGCTCATTGGGCACTGAAAAAAAATAACCGTAGTGGTTTGTGTTGGTGGTTATTCGCGACGGTGGTTTTGGGTTTTGTTTTTGTCTGGTTTCAGGCCGGAGAATATGCAGAAGCTTATAATCATCTTGATCTGACCTTAAACTCTGGTATTTATGGCTCCACTTTTTTCCTGTTGACCGGTTTTCATGGTTTCCACGTTACTATGGGCGCTACTATGCTGCTAGTTATACTGGTTCGTTCGATGAAGGGACATTTTAGCGAAGAAGATCATTTCGCATTTGAGGGTGTTGCCTGGTATTGGCATTTCGTTGATGTGGTTTGGTTGGGCTTATTTATTTTTGTCTATTGGGTATAAGCCGAAGAATTAAAGTTGTAAAAGAAAAGGCGTTGCCTAGGGCAACGCCTTTTCTGTTTGTGCAGGAATGATTCCGTGAGGTTTAATCAAGCCAGTTACATAACCTACGAAAAGTAGTATGAATAAGAGAACAGACAGGATAATTCTGACAGAAAGAGAAGTTACGACTCGACGTGTCTTACCCTTATCTTTGATCATGTAGAACATACCTGAAGCAAGTGAAATGAGTATAGCTATCAGCAGTATGATTATGAGGACTTTAAAAAGAACAGCAGCTGTCATCTTTGTATCACAGTAAATTAAAATGGGTTCGCTTGAGTATACTATTTCCTGAACAACTTTAATCTAAAGGCTTTATTTTTCGGAGGCTCACGTGCAATTGGGTAATTGGCAGTTTTCTCCAGGCATATGGCCAACCCTGGCGACGATTTTGTTGCTACCACTTTTATTGTCACTTGGTTTCTGGCAGTTAGACAGGGCGGAGCAAAAATCTTTATTACAGCAACGTTACCTTCAACGCGGCAATGAAAAGGCGCTAAGTGACCTGCAGACGGACAAAGATTTGGACACAATGATTTGGCGTCGAGTACATTTAAGCGGTAATTTTAACAAAGAGCATACTTTCCTATTAGATAATCAGATCCTGAATGGTCAAGCGGGTTACTTTGTTTACAATTTGTTTGAGATGGAAAATGAATTGCCGGCATTAGTAAATCGGGGGTGGATAAGGGCTAAGCCCGATCGAAAAAATCTTCCGGAAATAGTTATACCTCTGCAAAAGCTGGATATTAGTGGTGTTATCAAGAAAGTGCCTGCGACAGGTATATTACTGGCAGAGCATACAGACGAAGAGTTAGGTAACGGATTGTATAGAATTCAGCAGGTAAATTTGGATAAATTAGCTACGAAGTACAAAATCTCCTTATTACCTTATGTCATCAGAATGGATGCAGAATCAGTTGAGGGCTATGCCCGAGACTGGCGCGAGCCTGGGTCCGGTAAGGAAAAACATCTTGGCTATGCATTTCAGTGGTTCGCCATGTCGAGTGCCCTTATCATTATATTTTTAGTGGTTAACCTGAAAAAGAAAAAATGACAATTGAAGCAAAACAAAACAAATCAAATCGTCTGGTTGTACCTGCTTTAGTACTTATATTTATAGCTCCTATGTTGCTGTCATGGTGGCTATTAAACTATACAGAATATGGCAGAGGTAATGTCAACGCTAGTCACGGTAAATTAATAGTCCCTCCTCGCTCACTGGAAGATGCTTCTCTTCAAAATATTTCAAACATTTCAGACAATGAACAGCGTTTATACGGGAAATGGAGTCTGATTTATCTACACAAGGGTAGCTGCGAAAAAGTATGTCTTGAGAACCTGTACAAGATGCGTCAAGTACGCCTGGCTTCGGGAAAATATGCGACTCGCATACAGAGAGTAACTGTACTAACAGGTAAAAAGGACGTGTTCATGGAAGAAGATCAAAAAGAACACTTTAAGGGCCAGCTTGTTCTGCGAACAGAAAATACAAAACAATTCTCAACTCTAGATGTATTTGCCTTACGGGAAGATGAAGATCCGGTGTTGGAAAAACGTATTTACCTGGTCGATCCTCTTGGTAACTTGATGATGAGTTATCCGTCTGATGCTGAGCCGGCCGGAATCATTAAAGATTTAAAACGACTATTGCGATATTCAAGAATAGGCTGATGTATTTGCGCGGAAATACTTCTGGTCTCTATCTAGTCTCAATAATTCTGGCATATTGTGTAATTGTTTTAGGTGCTTATGTTCGGCTGTCAGACGCCGGGCTTGGTTGTCCGGATTGGCCTGGTTGCTATGGAAAATTAGTTGTGCCGGATGAACTCACTACAGTCAAAGAGATAAATCAGGCATATCCGGAACGGCCCTTGGAACATTCCAAAGCATGGAAAGAAATGATCCATCGTTATGCAGCAGCATTGCTTGGTTTAATTATTCTAGTGCTAGCAATCAAAAGCTGGTTAAAAAGCAGCAAAGAAGGTTCGTCACAGATGGTAGTGCCGACGGTCCTACTTTTGATGGTAATTTTCCAGGCACTGTTGGGGATGTGGACAGTAACTCTATTATTGAAGCCGGTTATCGTAACTGCACACCTCTTAGGAGGTATGGCTATTTTGTCTTTGTTGTATTGGCAGTTTCTGCTCACAATCAGGCCATTGGACAGCTACAAAGCCGGCAATTTTACAGTCTGGATTATAATGAGTGTTTTAGTGGTTTTTTTCCAGATTGCGCTAGGTGGGTGGACTAGTGCAAATTATTCGGCCCTGATTTGTACTGATTTTCCTACATGTCAGGGGCAATGGTGGCCAATGATGAGTTTCTCTGAAGGTTTTACTCTTTGGCGAGGTTTGGGAATAGATTATGAAGGTGGCGTTCTAGACGCTTCAGCTCGTACAGCGATACATGTTAGCCATCGATTGGGTGCTGTACTCACATTTGTTGTTGTTTTTAGCCTGGCCATAAGTGCATTTATGTCGAATATCAAACGACTACAGCGTATTGGTGTCGTCGTTATGTTGATACTGCTCATCCAGGTTTCTCTGGGTATTACAAATATTCTATTACTTCTACCGTTGCCGGTTGCAGTGGCGCATAATGGCGTAGCCGCGTTATTATTACTTTCTATAATCACAATGCTGAACTTTTCCTATGCAAACGAAGGACATTAGGTTACAAAATTGAATCAGACTTCTTTGGCATCTCCTTCTCCTGATTTTGGCTGGCGCGATTTTCTTGCCCTGTGTAAGCCAAAAATAGTGGCAATGATAGTATTCACGGCGATGGTGGGTATGTTTTTATCGACACCCGGTATGATTCCTCTGGATGCTTTCCTTTTCGGCAGTATAGGAATAGGTCTGGCTGCAGCATCTGCAGCCACTATTAATCATATAGTCGATGAAAGGATTGATTCGATTATGTCTCGAACTAGTAGACGTCCTTTGCCCAAAGGTAAGCTATCCAGTCAATCAGCAATTATTTTTGCTGCCAGCTTGTGTTGCCTGTCAATGCTGGTACTTGGGTTTTTGGTAAACGTGCTAACAGCCGTATTAACGCTGCTGTCACTGGTCGGTTATGGGTTTGTTTACTCTATGTACCTGAAAAGAGCAACACCGCAAAATATTGTAATTGGTGGTGCAGCGGGCGCCGCACCACCTGTATTGGGATGGTCGGCAATTAGTGGAAACCTGGACCCAAGTTCCTTACTCTTGTTTCTTATAATTTTTGCCTGGACCCCGCCCCATTTCTGGGCGCTTGCGATTTATCGGCGCAATGACTATGCGAAAGCGGACATACCAATGCTGCCGGTCACACATGGGGTGGAATTTACACGCCTACACATCCTGTTATACACAGTGGTTCTGTTTGTGATTACGTTACTTCCTTTTATTACTTTAATGAGCGGACTCACCTATTTGTTTGGAGCGGTAGTGTTGGGAGGCTGGTTTTTGTATTACGCAATTAAAATGCAGAAAGATCATTCAGATCAATTGGCCATGCAAACATTTTCTTTTTCTATCGTTTACCTCTTGGCTCTGTTTGCATTTTTATTGGTGGATCACTACATCCCTGTATTACTTAGCTATAGTTAGTAGAACTATTACGACTCAAATAGCGAAAGCTGCTTTCATTTTCTTCATGGCATTTTGCTCAATCTGACGGATCCTTTCGGCCGATACACCATATTCTGCTGCCAAATCATGCAAAGTGGATTTTTTATCGTTGAGCCAACGCTGTCTAATAATTTCCTGACTGCGTTTATCCAAATCTTGTAGAGCGTTGTATAGACGCTTTTGATCCAATTCTTCAATTTGTACAGATTCAGTATGTTGTTCTGGATTGGGGCGATGATCCTCCAGGTAACCTGCAGGTGCGAATATCTCTCCATCATGATCATCGCTCGCGGGCCCGTCAAAAGAGGCGTCGTAGGCGCTTAGTCGTTGTTCCATTTTCAGGACATCTGCGGCGCTCACCCCAAGGTCCTGGGCTACGGCATTGACTTCCTCCTGGTTGAGCCAGCCTAGTCGTTTTTTTGCAGAGCGAAGGTTAAAAAATAACTTTCGCTGAGATTTTGTTGTCGCGACTTTCACAATACGCCAGTTGCGTAGGATGAATTCATGCATTTCGGCTCGAACCCAGTGAACCGCAAAAGACACTAGCCGTACTCCGACTTCCGGGTCAAAGCGCTTTACTGCTTTCATAAGTCCAATGCTGCCTTCCTGGATAAGATCTGCCTGAGACAAACCATAGCCGCTATATCCGCGCGCGACCCGTACAACAAATCGTAAGTGGGACATAACTAGTCGACGAGCCGCCTCCAAATCATTAGATTCATGAAATCGTAAGGCTAAGTCTTTCTCTTCCTCTGCAGTAAGCAAAGGGATTTTGTTCACACTTTGAATGTAGCTATCCAATGAGCCGGTAGGCAGGGCTAGCTGCAATTTATTCATGTTATCCATGTACTGCTCCCCATAACAAGGATTTGAAATAATGTAATTTTAGCACTCATGGGCTTAGAGTGCTAATTTTGGCAGGAGTTCAGGTGTGATTGAAATAAAAGACTATATAACGTTGTATTATAAGGATTAAGTTGGTTCTATTGCCTTGATATGTCGTTGTACAGATACCCATGAACCAATAAGCCCAAGAGCTGAGCCGCCAACAAATAGGAGAATAAGCCCTGAAACAGATAAGCCATGGAGGATAAAATCATTCGAGTAGAGTTTTGCCAGTCGCAATACAGGAGACTCCAGAAGTAATAAAGACATGCTCAAAAGACCCCACGCAATGAGGCTGCCGCCAAAACCATGAAATAGGCCGGAATATAAGAAAGGCCTTTGGATAAAGGCCTCAGTTGCTCCAAACAACTTGTTAACCTCGATTTCGATGCGACGATTAAATATAGCCAGTCTGATAGTGTTGCCAACGATTAATAACACGGCAACGGCTAATAATATTGATAATATAATCACCACATGCTGGACAATATTAATGATCGCGAATAGGCGTTGAATCCACTGGCGGTCGAATTGCGCAGTCTCAACTTCAGCCAGGGCACGTAACTGATGTAGAAGTTGTTCTCCTTGCTGGGTGGAAAGATCGCCGAGTCTGGGTTGTAATAACAGTATTGCAGGTAATGGATTTTCTTCGAGAGCGGCAATGGCTTCGCTAAATCCGGATTGCTCTTGATACTCTTTCAGGGCTTCTTGTCGACTAATGTATTTTACTTCATCTATACCCTGCAATTTACGAATTTCACCGGCAAGAGATAATGTTCTTTCCTCACTTATATCCATTTTTAGAAATAGTGATATTTGAGCACTATTATCCCAGTCAGCGGCTACCCGTTGACAATTTTCCAAAAGCAGATAGAAGCCTGTTGGTAAGGCCAATGATATTCCGACCACAGCTGTTGTTAGCAAACTGCTTAATGGGTTCCTAAAAATCTGCCCCATACTATAGATGCAAGCCTGTGCATGTTGCATCATCCAAATATTAAGTGCCTTTTTCAGATTAAAACTACTACCCTGATTCGTTGTGCGTTTATTCATTCTTCAATCGTCAGGCCGATATGGGTAAGTAACTTGCCTTCTCTCAGAGTGATGATGCTCTTATTCATTTTTTTAATCATGTCCAGATCATGACTGGCAATAAGAACAGTTACACCCACCTGATTGAATTGTTCAAACAATTTCATAATGTCCCACGATAATGCAGGATCAAGGTTGCCAGTGGGTTCATCTGCAAGTATTAAAGCTGGTCGATGTACCACCGCTCGAGCAATACCAACACGCTGTTGTTCTCCTCCTGATAAGGCAATTGGACTTACCTTCTCCTTGTTTAACAGACTTACTTTATCCAATGCAGCGTGTACACGTTTACGAATTTCCTGGTAACGATAGCCAGCAATTACCAGTGGCAAAGCGATGTTGTCAAATACGGTTCTGTCGTATAGGAGTTTGTGATCCTGAAACATAAAACCGATATTACGTCGAAACAAAGGAATGCGCTTGCCGGTTACCCGTTCGAGATTTTGACCATTGACGATGATTTGACCGCGATTATGACGCTCAATTAACGCAATCAAACGGAACAGCGAACTTTTACCCGCGCCGGAACGACCAGTAACATAAACCATCGCGCCCTGCTCAACATATAAATTGATTTTGCGCAAAGCTTCATTGCCGTCACCATAATGCATTGAAACGTCGGTAAAGCGGATCATGGATTTAAGTCTAGTAATGCATCAACGAAGGTAGTGGCATCGAAAGAGCGTAAATCATCCAGTTGTTCACCGACACCAATAAATCGTATTGGAATCTTAAAAGCTTGGGCGAGCGCGAAAACTACACCTCCTTTTGCTGTGCCATCGAGTTTAGTCAGAATAATTCCGCTTACACCAATAGTTTCATGAAATTGCTGAACCTGAGAAATAGCATTTTGACCAGTGCCAGCATCAATCACAAGCAGTACTTCCAATGGCAGGTCAGCATCAAACTTACTTATAGTTCTACGTATTTTTTTCAATTCCTCCATCAGATTGTCTTTGTTATGTAATCGTCCGGCAGTGTCAGCGATGACAACATTACATTCTCGCGCACGGGCAGATTCAAGGGCATCAAAAATAACGGCAGCACTGTCGGAACCACTCTGTTGAGCAATTACGGGGATCTTGTTTTTATTTCCCCATGATTGAATTTGATCTATGGCGGCTGCACGAAAAGTGTCTCCAGCCGCTAGCAAAACTTTGGCGCCAGAATGTTTGAAATAATTAGCCAATTTACCAATGGTTGTAGTCTTGCCTACGCCGTTCACCCCTATTACCAGTATCGTAAAAGGTTTGATGGTACTATCTGATATCTGCAGCTCAGCCTGAATTGGCATAAGCATCTGGATCATCTGCTTCCTCAAACAATTTACAAGTTCATCCAGAGTTTTCAACTTGCTACGTTTGGCTTCTTTGGCGATTAGATCCATGATTATAGTAGTTGATTCAATACCAAGATCGGCCATTAAAAGTCGTGATTCAATCTCTTCGAGTTGTTCAGCTTCAAAGCCAGTCTGGCCCGAAAAAATGTCACCAAGACCATCGAGCAACCCCGAACGGGTCTTTTTCAGACCCAGGCGCAGTCGCTGGAAGAAGCCATTTGTGTCAGAATCGCGTTTTTGTTTTTTAAGACCAAACATTTGAAATAGCAATTTGTGTGTTAAATCGACGCAGGATCCTATCATTAACAGGCATCGAACTACTAAATTGAATAACACTCTAATAGCTTCGATACATGAGATATAAGCGAGTATAAATTGAAACTTTATAGGAGATTTTGTTTGAAAAATTATAAAAACCTGATTGCCAGTACTTGTCTGGCGTGGTGTTTTACGGCAGCTCAGGCTGAAGTCCACGAGTTTTCCTTCGACAATGGTTTGAAATTACTGGTGAAGGAAGACCACAGAGCACCCGTTGTGGTATCCCAGGTCTGGTACAAAGTAGGCTCCAGCTATGAGCATGACGGTATTACTGGTATTTCCCATGCTCTCGAACACATGATGTTCAAAGGCACGAAGAAAAACCCGGTAGGTGAATTTTCCCGCATTATTTCAGCCAATGGTGGTGAGGAAAATGCTTTTACCGGTGCCGATTATACTGCCTATTTTCAGACGATGGAAAAATCGCGACTGGAAATCAGCTTCAGACTGGAGGCAGATAGAATGCGAAACCTGACAATTCCCAAAGAGGAGTTTGTTAAGGAAATAAAAGTGGTCCAGGAAGAGCGACGAATGCGAACTGAAGACAATCCCAGGGCCTTTGCTAATGAAGTCGCAATGGCGACGGCTTATCAAACCAGTCCCTATCGACAACCGATAGTAGGCTGGATGGAAGATCTCCAATCAATGCAGACGGAAGATCTTAAAGATTGGTATCAACAATGGTATGCACCAAACAATGCCACCTTGGTAGTGGCAGGTGATGTTGAGCCAGAAGAGGTATTTAGGTTGGCAAAGAAGTATTTTGGTGGCTTGAAAGCCGAGAAAATTAGTCCGCCGGTGACGAATAAGGAAGTTGAACAACGCGGAATCAAACGCGTAGAGGTAAAAAGACCTGCAGAGATTGCGCACATTCTCATGGCTTACAAAATACCGGTATTGAAAACAGCATTGGCGGGTACTGGAGAAATTGAAGATTGGGAACCTTATGCATTGGAGGTACTGGCTGGCGTTTTGGATGGGGGTAGTAGTGCGCGTTTCGCTAGCCGTCTAGTGCGTGGAAAAGAGATTGCCAGTAGTGTGGGTGCAGGTTATCCCTTAACTTCCAGGCTTGATGGTTTGTTTACGTTAAGCGGCACGCCCGCCCGTGGCAGGACCACTGATGAGTTGGAGCAGGCGTTAAGACTCGAACTTGCAGATTTGCAAGAAAACCCGGTTGCTGAACACGAACTGGAAAGAGTTAAGGCACAAGTAGTTTCCGGCGATGTTTATGAAAGAGATTCTGTATTTTACCAGGGGATGGTCCTGGGTATTCTGGAAACAGTAGGATTATCCTGGCATTTGATCGACGAATATGTCGATCGAATTCAGGCGGTAACAGCAGAACAGGTACAGACTGTCGCAAAAAAATATTTCATAGATGATCGACTCACTGTTGCCGTACTTGATCCTCAACCTATGGACCGAAGCATGCGTAGACCCAGCAACGGAGGGCAGCATCATGGCCGCTAATTACTGGTACTTGCTATTATTTTTCGTTGCACCTGTTATTGCTACACCGGAAATTCAGCATTGGCAGACGACCAAAGGCGCAAAAGTTTTTTTTGTTGAAGCACATGAATTACCTATGGTTGATATTCAGGTGAGTTTTGATGCTGGAAGCGTGCGAGATTCTTTAACAAAAAAAGGTTTGTCTGTGATCACGAACAGTCTCCTCGATGAAGGCGCAGGACAAATGAATGCTGATGAAATCAGCTATGAATTTGAACGGCTGGGTGCAAGTTATGGTGCTAGTGCTGGCTACGATTCAGCATCGGTTTCATTGCGTAGTCTGGTTGATAAAAACAAACTCGACAAAGCACTTGATAATTTGCGCAAAGTTATTTCAGAACCAGACTTTCCTGAAGAGGCCATTGCGCGCCAAAGCAAACGTTTTCTTGTTGGTATACAACAAAAACAGCAGTCACCGGCGGCAGTTGCGCGCGAGTCATTTTTTACCGCGATCTATGGTGAACATCCTTATGCATACCCTAAGGAAGGAACAGCTGAAAGTATCACAGCTATAACTCGAGCAGATATAACAGCTTTCCATCGTCAATATTATGTTGCTCGTAATGCGGTAATAGCCATAGTCGGTGATCTGAACAAGTCACAAGCAGAAATATTGGCCGAGGAACTAACTGGTTCATTGAAAAAAGGTGTGAAAGCAACACCTATACCAGTTGTGCCGCAGCTTTCTAAAGCTGCGGAAATCCGCACTGATCATCCTTCCACACAAACGCACATTTTAGTTGGCCAGCCGGGCATGAAAAGAGGTGATCCTGACTTCTTCCCGCTCTATGTAGGTAATCACATACTGGGCGGAAGTGGGCTGGTGTCTCTTTTGTTCAAGGAAGTCAGGGAAAAGCGCGCTTTGTCTTACAGTGCCTATAGCTATTTTTCCCCAATGCGGGAATATGGTCCTTTCCTGGCAGGCCTTTCTACACGTGCAGATCAGGTAGCTGAAGCTTTGGAAGTCTTGCAAGACAGCATCAGAAATTTCGTTGAAAAA
>WLWI01002094.1_pt1 | contig 17241 bp, 1 predicted proteins | sample 6701501 | NCBI WGS metagenome assembly WLWI01 (sample SAMN12718690, study PRJNA515312) | sponge metagenome | isolation source: marine sponge | host: Mycale hentscheli | place: New Zealand: South Island, Marlborough, Capsize Point | collected 2014-11-01
CTCCGGCATAGCGGCGATACGCATCCAGCAATCCCTCCATTTCAATCGGGTCGCCTAAAGAGGTTCCGGTTCCGTGGGCTTCTACATACGTAATTGTACGGGGATCAATGCCGGCCTTTTCTAAACATTCGATGATCATATCCGCTTGAGCAATGGGACTGGGAACCGTCATGCCGCTAACGCGTCCCCCGTGATTTACGGCGCTGCTTTTTATGACAGCATAAACAGGATCTCCGTCTTCAACCGCCTGACATAAGGGTTTTAACAGTACTGCGCCGATCCCCTCAGCTGATACATACCCATCTCCTCCTTTACCGAACGTCCGGCAGGAACCGTCGCTGGAATGCAATCCCATCATTCCGTAAGAGATATATTTATGAGGATGCAACGATAGATTCACGCCGCCGGCGAGAGCCACTTTGCTTTCGCCATGCCTCAAGCTTTCCAATGCCATATGCACGGCGGTAAGCGACGAAGAGCAGACCGTATCCACCGCCATACTCGGACCGTGAAAATCACAAATATAGGAGACCCGATTTGGAATTTGCGCATAGTTTATTGAAAGCGGAAAAGGCTGCTCTTGCGACACGGATTCGGCTCCAATGAAGCCATAATCTTTGTGCATCACCCCAACGAACACACCAACCGGTCGCCGTTGATTAGGCCCTCGGGAAGGCGCTAATGTCCCGGGCGTATATCCGGCATCTTCGATCGCTTCCCAACAGACCTGCAAAAACAGCCGTTCCTGAGGATCCATCAACTCTGCTTCCCGGGGTGCAATTCGAAAAAATCGAGGGTCGAAATAATCAGGATTATCTAAAAATCCTCCCCATTTAGACATCGTCTTTCCCGAGGCGGATTGCAGGTCTTCAAACTGGCGCCAATCCCAACGCGACGCCGGAATTTCTCCGACGCAATCCTTTCCCTCTTTTAAATTACGCCAAAACGTCTGCATGGATTCGGCGCCCGGATAGCGACCGGCAAGACCGATGATCGCTATATCCAGGGTCGATGCATCCGACACGACCCGTGTTTCCTGTACCGCTGCAGGAGAGGGATTCGGGGCGCTTCCTGCGTTACTGATTTGCCCAAAACACAATGGATAGCGCTCAGTCAAATAACGAGCCAATTCGGAGATTGTGGTATACTCAAATAATAAGGTTGGAGACAAATCAGCTCCCGTTTTATGTTCAATCGCCTGAACCAGCTCCAGTAATCCGGAGGAATCCAAACCCAACTCATAGTAACCCACCCGGGATTCGATTTGATCTTCCGGGATGTGTAATCGATCCGCCATCAAGCGTCTCAGGAAAGACTCGGCTTCCCTGACTGATATCCCATTGTTTTCAATTGATTCACACTGCTGCTCCGAGCGTGCGCTTACGACAGGCTTTGCCATTTTTTCTCCCCGTTCCGGATTAATTAATCCAGCTTCCCGGACGAGTTTGGCAACAAATTTTTTCAACTCACCGACTTTTTCACCTGTCGCGTTGAAGAATTCCATATCAAGTGAAATTAACTCATTTTTCCGTTCAAGAGACTCGGTCTGAATACGGGTGATGCATTCACTTTGCAACAACTCCGAAGCCCGAAACGATTCGTAATGCAAGGGTAAGAAAAGTCGTCCATCTCCGTCCGATAGTTGATTAAGAAGCCGGGTTGCTCCGACTCCACTTCCATCAATCAAGATAGGATGAAACAGATAATTATCGGCGCTTGCGCGAGCTTCATGTCCCACGGACACGTTCATTATGGACGCGCCTTCGACATCAAAACACGTGCCCTCAGCTTTCATAAAACCGGTATGAATCAATTCCTGGCTTCGACATTGTTTATAGATTTCGTGGAAAGGAATTTTTTGGTCGACCGATTCTTTTATCTGGTGCAAATTCAATGTTTCTTTAAAGCGCACGGGCTCAGTCCGGTGCATCTCTGCCGTGATATAACATTTTTTGGCCGGCTTCAATGTATCTTCCCGTCTCTCCTGACCTTCCACACGAATCTGCCATTGACCTGATTGGCTTTCTGTACATCGGATACTGAGGAGAACATCATAGGTCTTGCTCACCGTCAGTGGATTATAAATGGACACATTGCGCAATTCTAATTCGGCGAAATCGTGTTGATGTTTTCTGAATACCTGAAACAGCAGGTCGATGAAGGCCAAACCCGGCAAAAGTTCCTGTCCATAGACCTTATGATTCTTCATGACAGGATTTTTTAAAGATAGTCTAAATTGTTCGTTGATCATCATACTCCTCTTCTTCATCATATCCATAACGCTCCCAAATCATGGGTTCCAGGATCACTTTGTTATCAGGTTGAGCATCCGGAATCGAATTCTCCCAGCCTTCGATAATGAGATGGACATTGGTACCCCCATCTCCAAAACAATTCACAGCAGCCGTACGGCGCTCCCCGGGCCAACCCGTTAGCCTTCGACAAAAAGTAAATGGAGATGCGTCCAGATCGTAATGTTTCATGGGTTGCTCAGCGGATAAAAAAGGAACCCATTGTCGATGCTGGAGCATTAAAACCACCTTGATAAAACTCGCCATTCCTTCGGCATAGAGAGGATGACCAATATTGGGTTTTATCGAACCCAACCCACAGGGCATGGAACGTGAGGCGCCGTAAACTGATTCGATGGTCCTGAGTTCAAGAATATCCGTGACTTCTGAACCGGAACCGTTTACTTCGATATGACTGACTTCATTCGGGTTCTTGCCGCTTTGAGCCAATGCGGTTCGCAAAACGTCTTTTTGGGCTTCGGGGTTGGGGGTAGCGGGGCCTACAGTTCGTCCATTATTATTCATGGCCAGGCCTTTGATAACGGCATAAATCGTATCGCCGTCTTTCAGCGCCTGGTCCACTGACTTCAACATGACCATACCACTACCCTCGCCTAAGATAACTCCCTGAGCGCGCTGATCAAAAAGATGGAAAGCAGATGTATTTTTGCTTAAAATACCCCGCTGTTGAAACATCTGCATCGTCTTGTCCGTATGCAATAGACTGACGCCTCCGACAACAGCGCCAGTAATTTCACCGCTGGATATCGATTGAATGGCCATATGCATCCCGACCAGAGCTGATGAACATGCAGTATCCACCACTACGCTTGGACCTCGAAGATCAAAAAATTGAGATATATTAGAGGCTAAATAATTCTGCCCAGCCGAGAGTATTGGATTCCGTGCGCGAGCCAGGATCGTTTCTGGAGGCTGATAGTTGCTGCGCCCTCCGAGGTAAACCCCGATTGCACTACCCTGAACATCCTCGCGAGTATACCCGGCATGGCAAAAAAGGTCTCGGCTCCCCTCCAGCGCCAGCAAAGCCTGTGGATCCATGGCGCTGGCATCTTCGTCGGAGATCGAAAAGACAGAAGGTTTTTCCCGGGTCACGGGATTAATTAAAGCGGCATAGAACGACGTCTCATGTCCCCAACGTTCTGGCGGAATCGGCCCAATCGCCGATCGGCCTTCGGACAATAGTTTCCAATACGCTTGCAGGGTGGCTGCGCCGGGGAAATTACATGAAAGGCCAACCACAGCAATTTCCAATGATGCGGAAGTCAGGCGCGAATCGGCTTCAGATGGTCGTATCGGTTCATCAAACCAGGGTGATGCTGAAGCTGCATTGGGAAGAGGCGATGGTTTAACAGGTACGCCATAAACAGCCCGGGCTACCGCAGGTCGATGCGTGTTAACCAGCCAGGCGGCAAAGGCCTCAATTGATGGATATTCAAATAAGAGAGTCGGATCTAATTCCTCTGAAAGCCATGCATTCATGCGAGGCATGAGTTGCATGAGGAAAATGGAATCGACGCCATAATCCTGAAATGGGGTATCGGCTTGCAAACGTGAAACATCAATTTTCAACTCTTTTGAGAACAAGTTAGTCAACGAAGTCCGAACTACCTTTAATAAGTCCTCCGAGGTATGTTCTTTTACCTCAGATTCTTCCTTGATTGCACATTTCATTAAGGAATCTGGCTCCCATAAATCTGTATTCACTAATGCAGGTAAAACTACCGGCCCGATTTTTTCGGTGAGAATACGATCTAAAAAGGCTAATCCTTCGTCATCGGTCAGGCTTAATAAACCGGTTTTTTCGTAGGCATTACTTTTGGGAGCCCCCATTCCCGTTTCCTGCCAACGCGGCCACTGAATACTCATTAGAGGAAGGATATCCTGATACGCTTCGGCGACGTAATCCATGTAGGCATTGGCCAGGGCATAATCGCTTTGTCCGGCAGCAAGCGCAGGAATGATCCCTGACACAGAGGAAAAGAGAATGAAAAATTGGAGGGGCTCTTCCCGGAAGCATTCAACGAGACAATCAAGTGCGAATGTCTTGGGCTCCAATACCTGACGTATTCCAGCAATCGGTTTACGAATCCAGGCCGGATTTTCAGAGTCGGCCATACCGGCGGCATGCACAATTCCAGCAATCGGTCGTCCCAAGGTATTTTTAATCGTTTCCATACTCTCAAAATCTGTTAATGCAACGGATAGCGCCTGGACATGCGCTCCAAGCGCTTCTAATTCTCGCATGGCTTTAATTTTGAGGCCCACCGAACTTGTTTTTCCACAGAATGCATCCCATTCTTCACGAGGTGGAAGGGCTTCACGTCCGGTCAACACCAAATGTTTTACGCCATATCGGGTAACAAGATGCCGGGCGCAAAGAAGGCCAAGCCCTCGGGCGCCGCCCGTAATCCATACGGCGTGGTCTTTTGGAATAATAATATCTTTTTCCAGCCTACCGGAAACCTCCTGCAAGTGGGCTCGATAGCGTTTTCCCTTCCGATAACAAATCTCAACATGATCCACCTGCAGAAAAATTTCAGAGACGATTTGCTCAGCTAAAGCCTCTTCGCCGGTTGAAGGATCAATGTCAATGTGACAGGATATTACCTGCTGATATTCATGGCTCAACATGCGGTACAACCCGACATGCAATGCCCCTGACAAATTCACTTCGCCCTGTCCTTTAAGCTCCAATCCTTTAGTAATGCAAAAGAGCTTCAACCCTTTTTCATACCCCAGTTCAATAAAACGCTGGAGCCAAACCATCCAATCCAGACTTTCATCCCGCTGTTTACCGCAGCCGATCAAATCAATTACCCCGTTATAATTTCGCCAGACCATATCCGGTTGAAGAAAAGCATCCTCCAGAGCATGTAATTCCAACACATAGCTTTCAGTCAATTGCTCAGCCAGGAACTGCGCTAATTGTTTGGTCTCCGGAGAGGTTAAAATGACATAGGAACGTTTCTCCTCACAGGAGGGGCTCCCTGAATATGGCTCCCAGGATTTTGCTAAACAATATTGAGCCCGACGGATCGGTTGATCAACCGTTTCGTTTGCATCTGCCGATACCCAATACCGCTCCCGCGCAAACGGATAGGTCGGTAAACTGATTCGCTGAGGCAATTGGTCGCCTTCATAATGTAAATCCCAATCGATTTCCAGTCCCATCACCCAAAGACGAATCCATTTATCCGAATTGACATTTGGATTCAATTGCTTAAGGGCTGCATGGAGATCTTCATCGATCTCAAGTATCTGCAGAGGATTATTTTTGCGCTGAACCTGACCGATATGAACCTGATCAATCTCTCTTTTCCCCTCGATAAACGCGTTTAATTTGTGTCGCAATGCTGCCCGATCTTCCGCGAAAAATGCCACTCGATGCGGCATTGCTTCCCTCCCGATTTGAAGTGTGTAGGCCACGTCTCGCAGATTACGATCGGTCTGCTCGAAACAGGCAGAAAAATTTTGGACCGCCTGATTAAGTTGTTCCTCGTTTTTTGCGGAGAGAACAATCCATACGGGGCCGTCTGATGCACTTTCTTCCGACTTTAATCTCGGATATTCCTCGATCACCAGATGGGCATTGGTCCCGCTAAACCCGAAGGAACTGACCGCTGCCCTCCGGGACATGCCTTCAGCAATGTTCCAGGGATTGAGCCCGGTATTCACATAAAACGGACTTCCCGCAAACGGAATGTGTTCATTCCCTTCCTTATAATGAAGAGAAGGCGGAAGTTTTTTATGCTGCATACAGAGCAATACTTTGATGACGCCAGCAACGCCGGCAGCGGCGGCTGTATGTCCGATGTTGGTTTTTACCGATCCGACAGCGCAAAAGTTCACCTTTTCGGTATATGCTCCAAACGCATCAATCAAGGCATTAATCTCGATGGGGTCTCCGAGCGGCGTACCGGTGCCATGCGCCTCGATATAACTGATGGTTTCGGGATTGATGTTGTATCGGGAATAGACTTCATTGATCAAAGCGGTTTGCGAAAGCCCATTGGGCGCTGTAATTCCATTGGTTTTTCCGTCTTGATTAAGACCGGTAGCTTTGAGTACGCCATAGATATGATCACCATCCCGTACCGCTGCCCTTAACGGTTTAAGTAAAATAACACCCACCCCTTCTCCCGGGACAAAACCATCCGCACCTTGGTCGAAGGTTTTACATTTACCGGAAGGCGATAGCATACCGGCCTTTTTGGCAAATGTATGAAAACCCGGCGTCGTCCAGACGCAAACACCTCCAGCTAAAGCCATTTCGCCATGGCCAAGCGCCATGCTTTCGCAAGCCATATGGATCGCTACCAAAGAGGAGGAACAGGCCGTTTCAATGGCGATGCTCGGTCCCTTCAGGTTCAACAAATAACTAATGCGAGCAGACAAGATTGAAGCAGCATTGCCCATAAAGGAATGCGTAACATCGCCCTCTTCCGCCTCTCCAATTCTTTTTTCGTAATCGCCGGGCTTGCAACCAACGAAGACACCGCATTTTTTCGTACTCAATTTTTTTGGAGAATAGCCTGCATCTTCCAACGCCTTCCAACTTTCCTCCAGAAATAAACGCTGTTGCGGATCCATCAACTCGGCTTCTTTAGGGGAAATATTAAAAAATAAGGGATCGAATTGATCGACATGCTTTAAAAATCCCCCCCAGTTTCCCGAACCTGACGAGACATGAGATTGCCATCGCGATGCCGGGATTTCTCTTACCGAATCCAGACCTGAACTTAGGTTATCCCAAAACTCACCTAGGTTATCTGCATCGGCAAAACGCCCCGACATACCAATCACCGCGATATCAAGCCCCTGAGAAATCTCAGGAATTGCCCTGTCAATTTTTTCAGGAACAACAGGATCGCCATAATCGGCTTCAATATGAGTGATTAAACTTTCCAGAGTGGAAAAATTAAACAGGTCGGTCGAACGTAACGAAGTTTCTAAGGCTTCATTGATTTGGTTGATAATGTTTACCGCCAAGATAGAATCTACCCCTAATTCGGAAAACGGGGTTTCGGGATCGAGATCTTCTTTGGCAACGCCCAGTGTATTCGCTACTTGCTGAAATACGATATTCTCGCGACTGTTTTTACTCTCCACCCGCCGCCGATTTTCTATCACCTTTTTCCCCGGAAGGTTTTCCCGCTCCTGTTTTATGGAGACTACGCCATCACTTTCTGCAACCAATATGCGTTGCCCCAGCTCGATCTCTTCGCCTTTTGGTCCTCCAAAGACCAGAACTCTTTTGAATCCTTCCTCACGCAGCATCTTCTGCCATTGGATCTCGCTCAACAACGGCCCGTGAGGTGAACGGTGCTCCTCATCCTCAAAGGCCCACCAGCCATCAAGCAATCCGAACGTCAACGAATTGAAAGGTTGAAACTGGGTGGTTTCGTTCAAGATCAATATCCCATTTCTCTTTAGTAGTTGTTTGATATTCCTAAGGGTACGACCAATGTCTTTCGTCGCGTGTACGACATCGGTTGCCAGAACCAGATCGACTCCATCGTTTTCAAATCCCTGCGGGGTTGCTTCCTTCTCAAGATCAAGCCGTTGAAAAGACACAAATGGATACTTATCGCTAAAATGCTTTTTGCCATAGTTGATAAATGCTACGGAAATATCCGAATACACATATTCAATTTCATTTTCATACGTTTTAAGAGCCTCCAATACCAAGGCGCTGGTTCCCCCGGTTCCTGCACCTACTTCCAATACTCTGATCATTTCTCCGCGCCTGAGCGTCTGTACTCTTTTTTCTACAACGGCTTTGACTGCGTGGGCTGCAAGACGATTATAATAATCAGCAAGGCGGGTCCCTTTATATATATCCTGCACCAGCTCTGTTGAACTTTCTGGAAAGACTGCTTCAACGGCGGATTGGGTTCCCTGCAAGACTGAAGGCAATGCATCTAAGCAGGTCCACAATAAACGAGCATGGGGTCGGAGTTGGGGATGCCGTTTTGCGAATGTCTTCTTTTTTTGCTCTATTGTTTCGGGAGAAGCGGTCATCGGTTCCGCCTGCTCAAGAATATATCGCAGTGAATTATGGAGGCGGAGGTATTTATCGGGGAACTTCAACCTGTTTTGGTTGAGGATGATTGATAGATGGAAAATCGCAAGCGCTTCCAGCTCAATGCGTGCTTCCTTTTCTTCCTTCAACTCAGGAATCGTATCCGTTTCATTCTTCTGCAATGTTGATTCTAAATCCGGTATTATAGAAGAATAAGAAGCCTCAAATATTTCGCGCCTGCGCTTGAAGTCCACGCCTAATTCCTTTAGGGCGTCCCGATTTGCCTTCATCACCATGACCTGGCTCAGGGGACTCGCTAATACCTGAGCCATCGATTGCATCCCTTCCTCGACTTTAAGGGAGTCTACGCCCTGCGCTTTCATAAGATTCCTATAGTCGTCAGTTGCGACGACTCCGACGTCTCCCCAATAGCCCCAGTTGATAATCTGCACCAGATAATCGTGTCGTTGGTTCCAATAACTTGCCCATGCATCTTTGAACATGCATCCAGCAGCATAGTTGCTTTGTCCTGCATTGCACCAAAACGTCTGATTAGAGGAATAAAACAACATAAAATCCAGCGGTTGATCTTTGACCGCTTCGGTTAAAATCATGCTTCCGGCTACCTTGACGCTTAACACGTCCCGAAACGAGTCCTCGTTCATATTTCGAACACTGCGGTCCTGCAACAACAATGCGGAATGAATGACGCCATGGACCGCGCCATATTTTTTGTTCGCCCGGAGAATCACATCCCGCATTTCATCTAAATTCCGGCCATCGGCCTGACAATACAGATAGTCTCCTCCTGCGGCTCGCACTCGCTCAAGCGCACCTCGTTTTTCGTCATCTAAAGGGCTTCTGCCCACCAACAGCAACCGGGCCTGAACCTGATGAGCTAAGTAAACTGCGGTTTCGAGACCAATTCCTTTGGCGCCCCCAAGAATCAGGTACACTCCCTGCTGCCTGAACGGTACGGTTTCCTGTTTGGGTAATGATAAAGGCTCAAGCTTCCTCACATAACGTCGGCCCCGACGCAAAGCGACGACTTCGCCGTGACGATGGCCCTGTTCCTTCACAAGAGCTTGCAGGTTTGCCGTATTCTGCGCCTTTTCTTCCTGTTGACCAATATCTACGCATCCCACAGTTAGGTGAGCATATTCCTTAGCCACCGATCTTGCCAAGCCGATTGAGGACGCGCCAAAGGGTTGACTTATTTCCTGTGATCCCACTGAGTAGACCGCGCGGGTAACGATCTTCAGGGTAAGGGGACGATCCAACCTGCCATGTCGATCAAGCTGTTTAAGCAAACGGAACAAAATGACGACGTTTTCTTCTTCGTTCCCGTCTTGAGATGTCCAAAAATAGAGTGTGTCCACTCGATCCCATTCATCGGTAAAATCCTCGGATTGACCGTCCCATGGCCATATGTGTGAAGATATTTTTTCTGATTTATCGCTCAGTTGAATCCAAACGAACTCACACTCTTGTTCTATTTCTACTACGGCTTTAAATAATCGTTGTTCACTTTCACTGCACACGATGGCTATTGTTTTTGCTTGTGTGCGTATTTCTTTATTTTCGATTCGTTTCTCCTCTATCCACAATGGATGATAAAACAACGGAGTTGCTTTAGATTGCAACTGTTTTAAGTTTACCCCTTCCAGTTCAGCACAAACCCGACCTGACTCATGGAACACCTGTGCATTAAAGCGAATCAACCCATTATTTCGCACAACCTCCGTGACATGGGCGAAACAGGTGGTGGGTAAAGGCCCATGCACCTTCAAGGCTTCAACGGTAAACGGCAAATATGGAGCCAGCGCTGAATGATTCGCCAGCACGCTTTGCAACACGCCGTCCATTAAACTGGGATGCAGGAAATACGCTTCATTTTCAGCTCGCAGCTTATCGGGTAAACAGAGCTTCACCAGAATTTCTTTTTCATTATAATAAAGTTGTTGGATTGATTGAAAGCCTGGCCCGTAATGCAATCCCTGAGTTCTGAAAACTTCATAACATGAAGAGCCCTCAATCTGGTCCGCACAACGTGCTTGAATCATGACTAAATCGACGCAATCGGGAACTGTATCCAAGCTGACAATTTGGCCTTGATGATGAATGACCGGGCCTGATTGTTCGTCGCAACCGACGCGGTAGTTTCCCTCCTGATCAATCCAAATTGTGATTTCCCGGGTCTGTTCTTTCGCGACAATCGGACAGGTCCAAATCATATTTTTTAAGCAAATATTCTCCGAGGAAGAATGCCCGGCGGCTCGAACCATTTCCATATAGGCCGAGGCGGGAAGAACTTTTTCGCCGTTGACGATGTGGTCTTTCAGAAAATACGCATCTGCATCAAGGGCTGTCTTTAATTCCCGGCTCCCACTCGTCGAGGAACATTCATGAACAAGTGGGAACAATGCGGTCTTTTCATTCTCGATTGCATCCCGAATCCAATATCGTTTTCCTGCGAAAGGATAGGTTGGCAAAGGGATACGTCGAAAGGATGAATCCGTGTAGCGCCGTTGCCAATCGATCTCTGTACCCAGAACCCACGATTCCCCTAGTTTTTGCCACGCTTTATCCTGAAGCTTATCCGCCTGTTGTTTGGAAGATTTTGCCTGGCCTCGATACATGCCTTCCAGATTCCCCGTCAGAAAACGGGCCAGGGCCTGCAGCAGCTCTTCATAATCAGACGTCACCACCGCCAATCGTTCGATCATAGCCTCCCGGCCTATCTGCAAGGTGTAGGCCAATGATCGGAGGTCAAGGTTTAACCTTTCCCAGTTCTTAAGGAAATCGGATAAATTTTGGACTACCGCCCGGAGCCGATCTTCGTTCCTGGCCGAAAGCACGATCAAAACAGCTTCTCCCTGGGAATGACTCACCGGTTTATTCACATAGTCCTCCAGAATAATATGTGCATTTGAACCACCCGCGCCAAATGAACTTAAGGCCGCGCGGCGCGGCATTGATTCGCCTGCTTCCGGCTTCCAGTCAATTTTTTCACGCACTACGGAAAAAGGGGTGCAATCGAATGGAATACGGGTATTCAAATTTTTTGCGTGAAGGGATGGGACTAGGACATTATGCTTCATTTGCAGCAGGATTTTGGTAATGCCTGCCACAGCCGCGCAGGATTCGAGATGACCGATGTTTGATTTCACTGAGCCGATATGACACGTACCCTGCAACGATCCAGCTCGCTCGAAAGCCATGCTTAACCCCCGAATTTCAATCGGATCACCAAGGGCAGTTCCCGTCCCATGAGTTTCAATATAACTCAACGTTCCCGGATCGACATTCGCCTGCTTCAATGCACTCTGCACCAACTCAGCATGAGCCTGAGGATTAGGCACGGTAAATCCGTTGGTTTTCCCCCCGGAATTAATTGCAGTGGACTTTATCAATCCGTGGATATAATCACCGTCCTTTTCTGCCTCATTGAGAGGTTTAATTAGCAAGGCGCCAACCCCTTCTCCAAGCAGCGTGCCGTCAGCCTCCTCTGCGAATGGTTTGCATGCGGAATTATGCGACAGCATCTGCATCTGGGCATACTGAATAAAACGACTCGGATGTAAAATTATATTAACTCCTCCGACAATCGCCAGCGGACATTCGCCCCTCCTGACGCTTTCGCAAGCCAAGTGCAACGCCGTGCCCGATGATGAACACGCTGTATCCACTGCCAAACTCGGTCCATGGAAATCGAAATGGTAGGAAATTCGATTGGGAATTTGGTACATATCCGAAAATCGGAACATACTTTCTCCTCTTAAGGCTGCCTGGCTGGCATAGACCCCGTAATCGCCTGACAATACCCCGACAAACACCCCGGTCTGTCTTGATATGGATTTCCGTGTATACCCTGCATTTTCCAAAGCGCCCCAGACAACTTCCAAAAACAGACGGTGCTGTGGATCCATTAATTCTGCGGCACGAGGAGGAATTGCGAAAAACTCTGCATCGAACCGATCGACGTTCTGAAGGAAACCACCCCACTTGCAATAACTCCGGTCCGTTCGTTTTTCTGAAATATCATAAAATGTTTCCATGTCCCAACGGTCGTCGGGAATCTCTCTAATCGACGATTTTCCTTCGGCTAAGTTAGTCCAGAATGCATCGAGACTGGCTGCACCGGGATAACGACCGTTTAATCCGATGATTGCCAATTCCTCTTCACGGTAATTCTCTGTCGCCGTCTGGGGCTGACTGATCGCAATTTCCCTAGGCTGCGCGTCATTACCCTGCTGAGCGATGTAATCTACCACACTTTGCAGTGTTCGATGTTCAAATAGAAAAGTGGCCGGCAACTGGAAATATTTACGGGATAAGGCAGCGGTGATATTCACGATTGCGTAAGAGTCAAGCCCGTATTCTCCCAATTCTTGCTCCGACGCTATTTCATTGGATTGAATGGTCAAGAATTCGGAAAATGTTTCTGCAATTTCGTCAAACAGCAGCCGGGTCTCTGTCTTTTCTCTACCGCCGCCAAAGCCTTTTGCAGTTGAGATTATGTCTTCAACAGGTCTATTCGTTGAGGAATCGGAGTTATTGATTTCATCACTCAAGATATTAATATCCTGACAGACCGTCGCTATTTGAAGCCATTCATCCCTATTCCTTTGCACGTCCCCGGTTTGTCTTTTTTTATCTACATGATATTTCAGTTGCCTTAATTCTTCCGCCGGTTTATCTTCCTCCACTTCCGACAAAAACCGCAATTTTTTTAACGCCTTGACGGAACATTGATAGCTTACGCCTCCATTTTCTTTTTTCTTGGACAGGTATTTTAATCCCTCAAGAAAATTCCGTGCAGGCTCATTTTTAGTAGTGGGCCGGAACACAACCTGAATAGTTTTGACCCTGCGCCGTTCTGCCTCGGCGGCAATTTCAACTATCATTTGATGCTCAACGCCCCGACCAAGAACCCGGCAACTTAAAAGAAAGACGTCAAGTTCCAACATCTGTTTATCGATTCTATAGATCATGACGCCGACCAGACCATAGGCTCCAAACCGATCCTGAACATGCACCGCTCGTCCTTCATAATTACCGTGTTCGAGCAACGCCCGTATTTCCGAAGCCGAACGTCTTTTTGTGGTGAAGTTGAATTGATTGGTACGTTGGGTTAATTGCGATATTCTGGCTATCTCAGACTCAGAAAACGGTTGAACGGCAATCTCCAACGCTAATTTTTTGATGTAAGAAGAAAAATCTACACTTTCTTTTCGGAACTGATTTCTCCTCTTGTCAACTTGATAAAACAGGGTTCTTTTGCGGTCCTCTTCGGTCGCTGTAAAGTGGTCGAATATCCACAGGTGATCGAACATGAATTCCATATTTCGATCAGAACGTGAATAGCAGATGGCAAGAATTCCGGGACAGTGAGATTGAACTTCAGCACACTCCACCGGATTGTCATCGATAAATACGATACTGTCCAATCCTACATTCAACGCGTTGGCCAGCTTGATGATATTTTCGGATTTCGGTTCCCAATTGATTTGATGAGCGACAACATGGTCTTTTTTTAACACCATCTCCCCGCGCCGATCAAAGACTTGCCAAACATCAGCTTCATTATTTTTACTGCATAGCGCCAACAACCCCCCCTGCCCTACCTGATCGACAAGAAAACGTTGAAATCTCTGATCTCTATTGGAAATCTCAACACCGATCGGCCCTACCTCACCACATACCTCCCCCCATAAGGTTTGATCACAATCGACAATAATCACTTTATACTGCTTTCGAATCAGCGCATGATATCGTCTTATCAAGAGCGTCCCCAAAATGTGAAAATATTCTGAGGTAAAAGGAATATGCCCCAATCGGTCTCTTTCCGAATCCAGAAATTGTTCGACCCGATACACCGGATGCCAATCTTCACTTCTCATAAGTTCAACATCATGCAAATCCTTCACTTCAGCAATCAAGGTTTGTTCGAGTTGCGTAAATAATGCTTTCCATGGAGATGATTCACCATAGTTTGCAGAATCAGGAACGCGCACCAGTAATGTAAAGCCGATCTTTTTTGGGGAAAAACTGCGCAGGGCTTGAATATAGTCCGACAAGACGTTTTCCAGATGCCGCCTGTCGTCTTCAAACCGACGATCATCAGAAATTTTTCCCGTCCCAAGCTGTTCATCATAAGGCAGCCAATCGACGATTCTGAATAGAATGACATTGATCCCGTCTGCGTTGTTGTGAAAGAGACTTTTGGCGTTAAGCAATTGTTGAAATATCTGCTGAAAAGGGGCCAATTCGACGGTTACAGGCAAATTTAATTTTTCTCGCCAGTAACTTAGGCTTGGCAAAATCGGTTCGATGGAAAATGAGCCTGCAAGAATTATCTTTCTCCGGGACGTTTGAGCCATTTCCGCCTGCCCGGACCTAGTTCTTTTCTGAGAAGGGTATGTTTTAAATTGATTCAGCACCATCACTTGGTTGGATTTTAAGGTTGGCAAAGCGTGCACCGTTTCTGCTGCAACAATCTCTGGAGATAACGCATCCAATGCCCCCAGAGGCGTATTACTCATGTCGGTCAACAGGGTGGGAGGCCTTACAACGATATATCGTGCCTTGCCATGTGCTGCTGAAGCGAGGTGAATCAAGTTTTCCACGTCACGTTTTAACTGAACATAATGTAGAAATCCACTTGGGTTGGATTCAACAAACAGAGAAGAAATTGCAATGCAAACTCCGTGATGATCTGCCACGATACCCAGAAAAATATCCAGCGGCGTTTTGTACAAATTTAGATTCTCAGAAATATAATGTCTGGCCCGGGGTTGCACTTCTGGAGATTCCGGCAGGGGTACAGGAGGTTGACTGGCATTGCAAACAAGAAAGTCCAGGCGTTTAAACTTTTTAAGTATGTGTTTTTTTGCCTTTTTGCACCACGCAAGGTCACCTATATTTCCTTGCAGCAGACTAACTCTATTTCCATTATCTTTCAGGGCACGCTTCAGGGATTGGGCTTCTCTCTTACTTTTATAATAATTGATTACGACATGACACCCCTGCATCGCCAAAGCCTGGACAAATGTAGCCCCCAGACCTCGACTGCCGCCGGTCACCAAGGCCACCTTTCCCTTAAAAAAATCTTTCGAAGGGTGTAATGAATCCTTGATTTTTGCCAATGGGACAGGAGGTCGTTCGCTCCTGACAAACGCACTAATGCAGCCTTCAGCGATAATCCTTTTCCCAATCAAACAGGAAACATCGATATTCAGCAATTGATATGTTTTATCGTAGGAACATGTTTTCGCCGTGTACCTGAGATGCGATTTCCCCTTAAATTCCATCTCCTCAAAGCGAATAAAAAGTTTTGATAGAAGAGCCCGTTTCCCCGGAAGTTTCATACCCACGATATAACTGCACAACATCAGGACCTCAACCGATTGTGAATCCATTCCGGAAGGCAATAAACCAGAGGTTTTCAACTCCTGAATCCGACCGAATATCGTATACGAACCATCCATCTCAATCCCGCTGGAAAATTCATTTTCGGTATAATCAAGCAGCTCGACCTCCGGTGTATTGCCGTCCTTCCCAACGTGACTTTTTTTTCGCTTTTTCGCGTAAGATTTTTTGACGCGTTGCATTTTCTTCACCAGAGTAGGCTTAAGTCGAACAAGCGCTTGAGCGCCATCTCGAAGTTCAACAGATATTCCCCTGATTTTTGAGGTGCAAACGCAAACCTTGTAGGAAATTCCCATAAAGACGGGATGACGGAATTCGATTTCGACTGCATGCAGTCGATACGCTTTATCGATCTTAAGTTTTGACAGGCAGGAAATTCCGCCCAAAAGGCCAAATACAAGGCGCTGTCCATAAGCGGTTTTTCGTGCAGCATCCTTATCGACATGAAGAGGGTTTAGATCGCGACTCATTCTCGAAAAATTTGCGACATCCTCAAGATCAAACTTGACGCAGTAAACACGCTCTCTTTGCCCCTCGTCATTCACATTGTCCAATTCCCCACACATATCTAATCCAAGTTCGTTGTTTTTTGGGTAAACTTCAACAAATTCAATGAGCTTAATATGTTATGATAGCACAGGCATAATTTCTACTGACCGTTGCGATACAATTAAAAAGACCGATCCCTGTCCGTTCATTATTGACTCTCTGTCATTATCCAGCGAAAAATCACGATTATGCATTCCCACGCAACATAGTAGAAACAAGAGAAATATGACGCCCTGCCATTTGCCGGCAGTTAAGGATTCCGTTACCAATACTGCAAGCAGTCGTTTTTGCGACATTCAATTTCCATTTCAGGCGGAAATGTCATCCCGCCAAGGGGAACTGAAAATCTATTCACATTCAGAATACTCTTCAATATCGCCCGAGGGAAAAGCTGCAAGCGCTTACGGAGTAAACCACAAATATGGCCAACGATTTTTGAAAATCTGATTCACCCAAGATCACTATAACACTGCCACCGTTTTTTCTTTTTTAAAGGGCTCTTCGCCAGAATTGCGTGTGTATTCAAAATGTGAGTGTCTCTGGTGAATGCCTGGGTTGGGGTAAAAACAACGCGGTTCCACGCAAAGCGCATACGCGGCAACCTAAGACGTATCTTTCTTGATTTCAATTAGTTATAACTGAATTTTAGTGCAATTGGAACTTTTTCAACCCCGTTATTACAAGCCAAAAAGATAATTGCAGCGTCTTTATTAAAAAAATAAATAAATTTTCCCAATTTCGGCTGGACTCTAAAATTAACAGTGGCGTCTTTTTCATATGAATGCCGATTTAAAGCCTGAAAACGATATAGAAGTTATTAAAAAGCTGATCAAAGATTACCCGACCTGGAATCGACGACGGCTTTCAATAAAATTAGCGACCCTTTGGAATTGGCGCACTCCTAATGGCGCCCTCCGGGATATGGCC
>WLWI01002096.1_pt1 | contig 17236 bp, 36 predicted proteins | sample 6701501 | NCBI WGS metagenome assembly WLWI01 (sample SAMN12718690, study PRJNA515312) | sponge metagenome | isolation source: marine sponge | host: Mycale hentscheli | place: New Zealand: South Island, Marlborough, Capsize Point | collected 2014-11-01
AATCCAGTAACTTGTGTTGGAGTATTACCAGTTGATGTTAATATTGATGTAACGTCATTTAATAATTCAAATTCAGATTTACCAGTTTTTAAATTAGTTTTTATTGAGTTTATTTTATAAGCATTTTCTCCAAATTTTACTAAATCATTTAGCTTTAAATTATAATAAAGACCAAATGGTAAATAAGCACTTACTTTTGTGATTCTTCTTCTTGCATTAAAAACATCTTGAATATAAGTCTTGTAATTAGTTTCAAATAAACTATCTGTAAAAGCCAAAGGGTCTACTGCTGGTTGATTTGCTTGATACTCGTTTATCTCATTACCAAAATGTATATTAGATTTACTTGCAGTTGATGTTAAAGCTAAAGCATTTGATGGAATATAGTAATCTGTAATATCTTCAACACTACTTGTTTCTGTATCTCTTATTCTTATATCTGTTTCGTTTGATAGTCTTATAGGATAAAATAATAAAGGAGAGCCAAAATAAGGCTCTTGGTTGTCATCTACAAAGTAACCCCATTGAACATCTGTTGCACTACCTCCATCTACATCATAAAGCCTTTCATATTGCAAATGCTCAAAAGGTAATTCTAGTTTATAAGATTTACTTGGTGCATCAAATATATCTGAATTTAAACTATAAGATAAAGACCCCCATTTTTGATTATTTAACTGCTCAAATTGTTTAGCTAAAAAAGTTCCTAAACCTTTGTATGTAAAATCAATGTGCTTAAAAGGTAATGCTACATCAACAGTTGAATTTTCTGTATCTATGTATTTAGTTATATCAATTGGTGTTGTTGAGCCAGATGCATAATAACTATCTAAAGTCTTTACAACAATAACTCCATCATTATCTACATAAGCAGTTAAATTAAACATTTTAAAAAGACCAGTTAAAAAATCTATAATAGTCATTTTAGGCATCTGCTCTTGAATATTAAATTCAGTAAATGCAGTTGTAGCAAATGGAGATGCATTTGAATAAACCATTTGTCCATTTTGTCCAAAGCCTAAACCTCCTTGCGTCCAACTTACAGTCCATTGAATACTACCAGCTGCAAAAGTCATATTAGTTGATGATGCAATTTGTATTGTGTATGTACTATTATTAAAAGGTACTATTATTAATTGCTTTGCTCCAGTACCAGTTGTTTCTCCTACTATTGTTGAGCCATCTCTTATAACTCTAATTGTATATGCATCTGTTGTATTTGGAGGCGTTACATTTAAATTTAAAAAAGATATGCTATAAGGAGATTGAGCAGTTAATGCTAAAACACCATTTAAAACATTTGATGTTGATGGCTGACAATTAGTAGTTGGTACACAAACTGTTGTTCCTAATTCTGTTACTTGTGTAAAGTTTTGTAATACTTGTGCTGGTGCATCAACGTGACCTTTTTTTCTATGCAACCACAAAAACAAATTATCAAATTCGTCATTTGTATCATCATTGAAAAAGTCATCTGAAAAAGTTAATGTTTGACCACCAACAAAAGATTCTGATTGTATAGCATCAATAATAGCTTGTACTTTAATTGCATATTTAAACTGATTCCATTCAACACCATTTTGATTGTGTGTACCAGTTCCGTGATGTGATATATTTCTTATTCCTAAATCTGGATTAGGAGGAAAATTAACGTGACTAGAACTATCGTAAATTAATCTGTTTGTATGTGTGATTAAAGGCACTATAATATTACCATTTTCTTCAGCAACTTGCATTGCACTTGTAACATTACTAAAATTATAAATTTGATTATAGTCATTTAATTTTTGTAAAGATGATAACTGACTATCAGCAAGAACGTCTTTTAGATTTATAGTGTTTCCAAAAAAAGTAATATTGTATGTGTGAGGTACGTTATTCTTTAACTTAACACCATTTAGTTTTATCAACCCCTCTTTAAAAGAAAGATTGTTTAATTCTAGTGTTGATTGTTTTTTAATTCTTGCATCGTAACCTTCTCCAATACTAAAATCGTAATAGTGTTTAAAGATTTTATTATTTATTTTTGATGCTGGTATTGCAAACGTTCTTGTAAATTCAGTAAATATTTTACTGATGTCTTTTACGTTTTGAATAGATTGCGTTAATACAACACTTTCATCTTCAAATAAATCTACTCTTTGACCTTCTATGTATAGTTGTATTTTTTGCATTTATCTTATGTCATTTAAAACATTGTAAGAATTATCAAACTCAATTGTGTATTCAACTAACTTGTCATTTAAGCTAGTCTTATAAGTAATATCACTTGTCTTTATATTTATCGGTAATACTTGTTCGCTTGTATTTGTTCTATTTGTTATCCACACTTTTTCAGATAACATTAATTGTTTAAATACCTCATTATAAGATTCACTTAAAAAGCCACTACTTAACGTCATTGATTCGTTTGCAGATATATTAAAATCTCTTTTTGTATGTTCGTATATATTATAAGATTCTCCTTGTTGAAGATTTAATATATTTGATTTATAGCTTTCTCTTTTAGTAGTCATTTGCTCAACCATTTTTTTAAAGAAATACATATCTTGCAATACACCAAACTTGTTTACAAAGGTTACTTTCTTTGGCTCGTATCTACATTCATCAATAGTTTTTACATTTATAATATCAAGTGTACCATCAGTATTTCCAATATGTATAGCATCTACTTTTCCAATACTTAAAGTATTTAGATATTGTGATATACATTTATTGTTTTCAAATTCTCCACCTAATTTTACAATTCTTGATTTAAAGGAATCGTATGCGCTTATTCCGTTTATACTAATATGTGCTACTTGTTCTGTGGTTAGTATAGAGCCTCCAGCATTTGTATAAGTACCAACAATTTCTCCATCTCTTAAAAAAGCAACACTTACTTCTTCTCCGATATAAAGAGGTATTCTATAAATATTATCATCTAACGCAAACACTTCTCGGTTGCTCATTAAAATATTCTTTCCAGTATAAGAATAAGAATTACCTTCTTCAAAATAAGAATAACCATCTATTACTAAATCAGTTGATGTTGCTTGTGTTAATTGACCACCATTTGAATCAAAAGATGTCTTTGTCATTCGCACCCACTTACAAGTGTGTAGTTGGTCAGAATCAAAATAAAAGCCAGAAAACTTTATATCTAAATAATCTCTTATCAATTCAGATACTTCAAAATATATTTTAACATCTCCAGATATCAATTGTTTTCTTAAAGAATATTGAGGTGTACCACTATAACCAGTATTTTTATTCCCAGAATATACTTCAATGTCTAATGTAGCATAAGCTATATTTACATCTGCTAATCCTACATAGTGTGGACTTCTTGTATTAATTATTGCCATTTGTTGTAAATTTTAGTAGTTCTTCAACATCTAATTTATATGCTTCTATTATGTCTTTGTCTAAATTAGTAAATGCTTTTTGAAATGGCTTTGTAAAAAACAAACTTGGTTTAATACCTTTAAAGAATATACTTCTTGCTACTAAAAATTGTAATGTTTTTCTTGGTAGAAATTTACCATCTTTACCTCTTACGCCTTTAAAAAAACTACTATTCCTTACTATCCATTTATCCATTTTGTTTGGAGGTGGCATACCTTTTAACCCTCTTTTACCACCTTTAGATTTATAACTAAATGGCGTGTTATATTTCTTTTTTATACCACTTACACCCCTGTCTTGAAATACACCATAATCCTCCATTAAGAATTTTAAAGAAAAACTATTTGGACTTACATTTAGTTTATGGTCTAAACTATCATAAAGTTTATTAGAACTTTTCGCTTTTTTCTTTCGTAAGTTATTTTTAGATTCTTCAATTACATACTTTGCAAATCTATTTAACTCTTGTTGTACATTCTTTAACATATATTTATATCGTTATTTACAAGAACATCAAATGTCATTGCCCAACCAGCTAATTCATTTTCAAACCTATCATAGAAAGGCTCTAAATTTGGTGTGCCATCTAATTGATATAAGTCTTGGTGTAATGTACCTCCTCTTAATACTTGTGCTAGTTTGTTAAGTACTGCTAATTGTGTGTTAAGTATATCTTGCTCATTATCGTTACCTCTAAAAATATCTACAACTGCTTCTTTCGATACATCAACAATATCCATAGACAAAACAGATAAACTGAAACGTAATACATTATCTTCGTTATTTACATTATTTACAATGATGTGTGATAAAGGAAACATTGTTTGTTTACTTAAATCAATCTTTGTTATATCTCCAGTTGTTACATTATTAACGTTTACATCTGATAATAATTGATTCTTTATTGTTTCCGTTACTTGATAAAAACCCTTCATTAGAATTTACTTTTTATTTGTTTTGCTTCCAACTCTGCTTTCTCTTTCATAAATGATAACATTGTAAAGCATTGATGAATATTTAATTTAGTGATATCTTCAAATCTTGTAATATCTCCGTTAGCGAGTCCATAAATTGATTGATACCAACCCCATTTGTTTCCGAAATTAGCTGCTCTTGATAAACCTCCATCTCCGTTTGATTGCTGGAATAAAGTATCGTATGCTTCGACAGTTCCATTCCTAAATTGTAAAAAAAAAACAAAGAACCAATTGCAGCATCTAAAGGCATATCTTTCATCTTCTCTGGATTCTCTACATTGTATTCAACTATATTGTATTTACCAGATTTCCTTATTTTAATTCTTCTGTATAATACATTCATTGCAATATGCATATTGTTCCAATCACTTGCACTACCATCCAAGTCTACATATTCTCCTAAAGACATTTCGTCCAAGTCTGGTATGAATCCATATTCAACACCATTCATTGTAAACTGTTCTACTCTTTTTGGTGTTTGACTTAACAACTCATTAAGTATATCTATAATAGCAACAACACTACTCATCTTTAATTTGTAGCTATCACTTAAAGGTATTCCACAAAATATTTCTATCATTTTAGCATTTAAGAAATTACCCTCTGGATTATCTTCTGCTATCTTTAAGAACTTTTGATATTGTCCTAATGTAACTTCACTTAACGATGTTGGTACGTTTATTTCTATCTTCATATATATATAATACTATTATGTTAATGTTTTATAAAAAAGCCTATACATTTTTCATATAGACTTGTAAGTAATAAAAACTGACTTGGTGTTTTTGGTTTCAATATTCTTATTTGCTTATTTGTTTTGTGATGTATAAAGCATTGAATAGTGGAAATCATTTCCTCATTACTCATTATCTTATATTGTATTTACCTTTGTTTGGATTACTTAACTGTGATGTAATTGCATAACGTGCTGCATCAATACAATGGTTAAATGCATCAATTGGTTTATTTATAGTGTTACCCTCTCTGTCTTTCATCCAACTATAACTTTGTAATTCTTTAATTAGATTTTTACTTGTTGAGGTTACATAGATATCATTTTGATTTATTAAGTTGATACCATACACAATTGAATCTCTACCTTTTTTAACTGGCATTACTTTATGTCTATACGTTCTTAATTCTGCAATTGATTTAGGCTCTGCTGAATCTGCATATATTATATCATCTATATTAAGTTGTTTAAGTATGTTTGATATATCTACGTTTAGTAATTTAGTTTGATGTATAACCTCATCTAAAATATAAGTGTTATTGTATTTGTATAAACCAACTAATGTTGTTGGGTCATTTGTATAACCAAAATCCATTCCGTAACATAATAATCTTGCTTCTGTTGGTAGTTGTTTAATCTCTTTCCAATCTGGAATACATACACCATCTAAACTACCTATTTGACCAAGACCATATACTTTCCACCAGTTGCTCCAATAAGTACTTGTCTTTGCTTTATGTTGTGCAGCTTCTATATCTGCTACAATCGTTTCTGGTAATGCTTCATTGTCTTTGTATGTTAATGTAATAAAGTCTGCATCATCGTTGCCTACAACTTCTTTATGCGCCCAAAAGTTTGCAGTTGGATTAAAGTCAATCCATATATCGCCACTTGTTCTAATACTTAATTGTGTGTATGCTTCAAATGGTACATTGTTTGCTTCATTCACATACAATACACTTCTTCTTGCACCTCTTAATTTATCTGGTTGTTCAACACTAAAAAACTCTATGTAACTACCGTTTGTAAATGTGTACTTTAAAGCAGACCTATTCCATTGACTATCTCTAAACCTATTGGTTGCTACCATAATCTTTAGAAAGTCTTTCATAGCACCTCTACGCAGATGTGGTATTGATTCAGATACTACACTTGTTTCTGTGTTTGGTGTTCTTATACATCTATCAATAAGTATAGGTAATATACCAAATGTTTTACCAGCTGATGTACCACCTTGAATTACTTTCTTTCTTTTCTTTAACTTGTAAAGTTTCTTTATTGCAGTTGTAACTTGAAACACTAATCTAAATCAAATAAAGGTTGCTCTGATGTTATTGATATATCTTTTGTTTCTTTTGGTTTACCAGCATAATAGTTATAGAACATTTGCACATATTTAAAGTTTCCTTCTTCAACACCTTTTTCAAGTGCTTTAAATGCTTTTGGCTCTAATGGAGATAATCGTTCAATCATTTGCACTTCTTCTGATTTACTTTTACGACCAGCTCCTTCTCTTTTTCCTCCTCTTTTATTTTCTGACATTTGAAATAATTTGATTATTCATATATTTATATAATAAAAAAAACCTAACATTTTACTGCTAGGCTTTAAATTAATTTGTTGGTTGTTGTTTTTAATTATTTTTGTGTATAAAAAAACCCTCAATTAAGAGGGCTATTTAGTTAGTTGTTATAAGTTATATGAGTTAGGGAAATTGATATAAGCTTCGTATCTCATTTTATCTAAATTAGCTCTATGTTCTATTCTTTTAATTGTTTTTTCTAGTAGTATAATATAATCGAAATCTCTATCGTTTACGTTTTTACTATTCTCTTTCTGTAAGTTACACTTGTATGCTTGTAAGTCTGTCATAATATTTGTTTTAGTTTTAATTATACATCAAAGATACAATAGCATAAGACTTTTTAAACAATAAAAAATGTTAAAGTTTTGTTAAAATTAATTAAATTAACTTTTCATCAAGTTGTTGAATCCAGTTCCTTAACATTCTTTTATTACAAGTGCAAGGCTCACTATACTTATGATTAAAATACTTTGAATGTAGTTTACACATTATTTTAAAATCTTCATTTGACATTGTTGATGTTGTTCTTTGTTTTACACCTTTCCAAATAATTTTATCTTCTACCATAGTTCAATATCATTTAGTTTTTCTTGTCTTTCATCACAACCACATCTATCTCCCCATATCTTTTTAACTATCCATTTAATACCAGTATAGTATGTTATTCGTTCAATTAAATCTCCTAGTTTCATTCTTTTATTTTTTCTTTTAATCTGTCTTTTACCTTTCTATATGTATTGTATAATGAATGATATGTAATATTTGTTTTCTTTGATAGTTCTGTTATACTATATTCATCTTGTATAAGATTATATACTTTTTTATCATACCAATGTAACTTTTGTAGTTCTTGTTCAACAGTATCATTTACATCATAAAAATCAATATATTCTCCAGATTCTAAATCAAGCACCAAGTCTAACGATATCTTATTTTGTTTCTTCTGCTTATTCTTCATTTGTAAAAAGGTAGAACGTAAAGTTAAATAGATATAATAATAGTTGACTTCATCTCCGTAGGCTATGTTTAAACCCTTTTTAAGCATCTTTCCGATAACAAGGTACATATGTGATACAATGTCCTCTGCTTCTTCTCTATTGCACCCAAATTTAAGTGTGGTGTTTATCCACTTATTATGAGATTCAAATATCTTCTCTAACATAGTATTGTGTTTGCAACAAAGTAATATAAATAAGTTAAAGTTTATTAAGTAGTTATACTATTTTATTAACACTTTTGAAAAGGGTATAGTTACCCCAAGTACATAGAAATATATTTTTATTTGATTATCTCTCAACGTTTATGTATGAATGCATACACAATGATAAATAGTTACTAAATAAACATATAATTATATAATACTTTTAAAACGACATTTTACAAAATTTACACAACTATTTTTAAATTAATTACCAGTGCATACCCTCCATTGATGTATTTGCTTCTACTACCTTACATTCATCTTTGCTTTTCCAATCCCAGCTTTTCTTCATCATAATTATTCTTTCAATTACTTCATCTCTTTTATTTTCTGGTATATTATGCATAACATTAAGTATAGGATTCTTTTCTACATTGTTTTTTAAATCATCATACTTATTTTTTAATTTATTGTACTTGTCTATTAGGTACTGATTTTTTATAAAATTATTCTCATTAAACTGAAAAGATTTATCAAAATTAAAACTATACTCTATATCTTCTAACCTAGAATTGTATTTCTTATATACTGGGTACTGATTAACAAGGTGTATTACTGTTGCGTGATGCATTGTCTTTCCTTCTGATTGAAAGTATAAAGCTATGTTTGTTAAACCTATTCTCAATTTCTTTCTTAAAACATAACATACTAATGCTCTCATCTCTACATAATCTCTCCTTCTTGTGTTGTCAAATATATCAAGTCCAGATACTTCTTTTACACTATCTCCTATTTTCTTTATATCTTCTATATTCATTTTATTCTGCTCCGTTATCAATTAATATTTTGTCTGTTACGTTTGTTACTTCTTCTTTGTTTAATGTATATGCTTTACATACTTCTTGTATTTTACAGAAATCATTAAAGTCAAATTCATTTAGTACCCATTTAACAAACTCTAATTTGTTTGCAATTAGTTTATCTCCTAAACCTTTATCGTCTACATCTTCAATCTTATTATAGTATTCAGATTCAATGTGCATTAACTCTTTTATAGTTCTGTTTACATTGTTCTTTACTCTGTGCCTAAATAAACCAGTTCGCATTGCTTCTTCTAAAAAGTGTTGGTTTACAAATGATGTTATTATTGCACCACTAATCTTTTCTAAATTCTTTTTTGTTAACTCCATATTTGGTAATTGTAATTGTGTTCGTTATAGTATTGTTTTGTTTCTTCTATCTTGTCTATTAATAGTTGTTCAAGATAATTATAGATGTAATCTATTTCATCATCTGATGCTTTGTATATTTCTTCTCCTTGATAGAAATTAGTTTCTAATATCTCATTCTTTAAACTTACTTCTATTAAGTATTGTTCAGTATCTGAAATTAAAGTTACTTCATTTGGTAATGAGTTTATACAAAAATCTCTATTATGATACTCTGGTCTTATTGTATTTATTAGTTTTATTAAGTCCATATTATTCACATTCTTGTTTTGCATTTTCTAACTCTAATCGTATTTGAACTTCAAGTATTTCTACTTGTCTTTGTAACCATAAATTGTCTGTTATGTTTACATAACTTTTAATTAAATCTAGTGTTTCTTCCATTTGTTTTGTTTTTAACTGTTAAATAATATTAATATCATTGATATAAACCATAAGCACATATAAGCAACTATCATAATCATAAGTAGTACAAATACGAACTCTCCGAATCTTGTAAGCATCTTCTTCATAATTATACGTTAAAGATTAAACCTAATAACATTCTTGCTATAAAATAGCTTGGTGCTAAAATCAATACTAATGTTTGTAATTTTTTCATCTTGTTTTGTTTTAAAAGGGAGGTTTTACCCTCCCGTTGTTATTTTTTAAAAGTTTTTTACTAAAGATAAAAATAAGTTTTCTTGTGATTTAGTATACTTACCTCTAACATAATACATTGTAGCAACAACATCGTTGTGTAAAAAGTTTTCTTTAAGAATAGTTCTTAACTCATCGTATCTTTCAACACTTGTGTCACTTGATAATAATTGCTCTACTAATTTGATAATGTTTAATGGTTTCATAATATATTTGTTTTAATTATACATCAAATATAAAATAAATTATTTAATTAACAACTATGTTAATACATTTTAACATTTCTTTAACATTTACAAAATTGTAATACAAACAATACCAATTATAATATAAGCTACTATTAATGCCATTGCTATAAATAACATCATTCCTTTTTCTGTGCTTGATTGATTCATAAGTCTTTGTATTTGTTTTTTAATGATACATAATGATAATCTGATTCGCTTAACTTTAAATCTATTAAGTCATCCATTGCTTCTTGCCTTCTAATACAAGCTGGTAATTTGTCAATTAGTTGTTGTAGTTTCTGTATTAATTTTCTTTTGTACATAATGTTTGTTTTAGTTTTTCAATATATAGTGTTGCATCCATTAATTCTTCTTGTAGGTGTTGTAGCCATTCAGAGGTGCTTAAATCGTTTCTATCCATTGTCTTGTTGTATTTCTTTACGCCAACTCTTGAACGTTCTTTATATGAGCTTACAACTGATTTAACAATACTATCTTGTTCTTCTTGCATCTCTGCCCATTTTTCTCTTGTATTCATTATTTCTCGTATATTTTAGTTACTATTATTTGAAAGATACCAATGTATAAAACAATATCTTCTTCATACATTTCAACATCATCAAATGTGTAATGTCTTATGCCAAGCAGTAATCCTTTAAAAAACCCAGCTTTAATCTCGTATCTTATTAATGTCATAGTTGTATATCTTTGTGTATAAATCCCAAATAGCTTGGAATGATTGTTGTTTATTAAATTCTTTTCCTTTCATATAGTAATTACCTTTTATTCTATTGCAGTAAACTTTGTAACTGTTACCAGATACAACTGGGTAAATAATAAAACCTTTTTTAAAACAATACTGCTGATGCTCATAATTACAATTTTTTAAGTGTATCTTTTTTTTAATCTTTGGCATTTAAGTCCTCGTATATGTCAATTAGTTCAAGTGCTTTTTCTACACCTTTTGCTTCACAAAATCTTTTCTGTTCAAATAGTTGTAGCCAGTATTCCATTATGTCTTTTCTATCTCCATTACTAAAGTAGCTATCAACACAACTTCTATAAGCAATAATCTCTTTATTCTTACAATGTTGCTCTTGTAACATAGTCTTCTATATTTTCTGTTTGTAGGTAGTCATAATATCTTTCTGTTGCAATATCAAGTTTTCTTCTACCACTATCAATAAAGTCTTGTGAACATTTAAAGATACCAACATCAAGTGTACTTTTATCAACTACAACAAATTCAAAGTCAAATGCTCCAAACAATTCTAAATACAATGCAGCTTGTAGATTATAAGAAAAGTGATGTGCAGACCTTTCAAAGTTTTTTATGTCAGCAGTTGTTTTTAAATCTATTACAACACCATCTTTTAATATATCTGCTTTACCTCTAAATGCTAAATCATTATATGTATCAATTGCTGGTATTTCAAATCTTGCACCATCAAGTATGTTCTTTACATCAGTTACACTTCTTACTCTTTCAGATATCTTTTTTGCTTTATGATATTCAGAGTTTGTAAATACGTTGTGTGAGCCAACTTCTTGAACTGCCAGTTTATATTGCTTTGATGCTTTTGTACCTTCTGTAAAAGTTAAGTAGTCTACTTTTTGTGGCTCAAGTACCATAAGGTGTATTAATTGACCATCTCTTAATGCTTGTACATTTGTTTGTTTTTCTGTTAGTGAACGATAATAAGCGTAAGGAGAATCTAAAAGTTTCTTTGATGCTGAACTTGATAATGCATTTACGCCAAGATATCCATAGTAAAATTCATCATCCATCATCTTACTTAAAATGTCTTGCTTGTTAAATACTTCGTTGTTTAATAGTTTAATTGTTTCCATATTATTTTAGTTTTATTGCTTGTTTTATATTTATTTCTGTTACTTGTTTTTTTACCCACCTTCTGTTTTTAAACTCTGATGTGGCTGGTAATGATTTCTCAAACCATTTTAAATCTACTTTGTTTAAATTAAATAGATAGATACCTTGTGGTGTACTATTAATGTATATTGGCACATCAAAATGTTTATTTGATTCTTTTATTAAAGCATCGTATTTAGACTTTTCAAGTATTAAAGTATCGTAATGTTTCTTTCTGCACTTTAATTCTATTCTGCTTTGCGTTTCAATGTCGTAGCAATCCCATCTTGATATTGGATTTTTACTGTTTACTAATGTCTTATAGTGGTTTTTTGACAACCATTCAAATAAATCTTTTTCTTTCCATTTTAGCATAAACGCAATATAATGTTTATTTGTTATAAATCATAATCGTTGTCTACAAATTCTGGTAAACCATTTTCATTTATTGTAAAGCTAAAAGTTTCAAAACCTCTGTTTCTACTTCTTTTACATTCAACAGATATCCACCCTTGATTAACTCCATTCTTTTCTAACTTAATTTGTGTTTCTGCTTTTTTCTCAAGGAAACTCCCTAAATGTCCAGTTGGTTTATCAGAGCCATAATTACTATGTATAATTGTAACAATATGACATTGTAACTCATCTGTCCAACTCATTAACTTTTGTATAGCTTCATTACATTGTTCTAAATTATTTACATCAGCAACTAAATCTGCAATACCATCAATGATAACTAAACCAATATCTTTACCTTCTAACTTGTCATTTAAGATATAATCAATAAAATCAACTCTATCTTTATAACTCATTGTTCTTAAAGCATAAGTATAATAATTATCATCGTCTGGCATATCATTCATTATGATTGGTCTACGGAATACTTTTTGACAATGAAACTTTCCTTGCTCTGTATCAAAATGAATTATCTTTCTGCCTTTTCTATGTCCTTTTAATAAGCCACTATATTTATTTGAATCACTTTGATATGCTGATACAAGTAAGCTAGAAAAGAACGATTTCATACTTTTTGGTGGTGCTTGTATAAAGCTGAAATTACCATAAGTACCAATTGGTATATGATATTCTACAACATCTCCATTATGATTTATGTCATTGTAAGTGCCACAACTTATTGCAACTGGTGGATATTTAACATCTTCACTAATATCAACATAAGCATCATCCTCCATAAGTTGCATAAACATTCTCTTTGTATCATCATCTTGTATTTTTGTTTTGTTCGTCATCTATATATTTTTGTATTTTTTTCTTATAAAATTTACCAAGTATATTATCATTTAAGAATTTATCATTTTCTAAAACGTTTTCGGTAAATTGTAGTTTTGTTTCATAATAACTCATCATTGTTCTATTGTAGCAAATATATATAATTTCCCTATAACAATTTTCTATTTCCCATTTTTTACTTTCTTTATTGCTTCCAGTATATTTCATCCAATTACTTTCAACGTAGTCAATTCTCTTTCTTTTATATCCCTTTAGAGGTGGTCTTGTACGTTTGTTAAGTAATATCTTTTTACCAATGTAAACTTGTTCTGTTTGTCTGTTAAGTATTCTGTAAACAAACCCAACTGCATCTGCTGGTAAATCTTCTCTTGATTTTATTCTTTGTCCTTTATAGTTCCACATTTATTTATTTTATTTTAAAGAAAATACATTTATCTTTTGGAACTCTATACATTTGGTCTTGACCTTTTCTATCTGATGTATTAATATAAAGATTTTGTATATATTCTTCTTTAAATATATCTTCAGAATTACAACTTAATGCATACTTTGTTTCTCTACAAATTATAATGTAATAAAACTTATTTTTTAAATGCAATCTTTTTTTTCTACCTAAAAAACTAACAGAATTAAATTTAAAACTTTCCCTTGTTGTAAATGGGTATTTACTTTTAGTTTCTAATTCAAAATAATATTTTATATTTTCCTTTTTAGTTATAATATCGTGTTCGTAATTTTCTTCATCATTTATTATTGTATGACCTTTTTTAGTAATGTAATTTATAAATAAATCTTTTGCATACTTGTCATTGTAGTCATAAGAACTTTGAATAAATTTTCTTGCTTTATATTTCATAATTTATTAAAAAAAAAGGAGGCTTTTAAACCTCCCTTATAATTTAAAATGGCAAATCATCTGCTGCAACTGGTGCTGCTTTCTCTGCCTTTGCTTCTGACTTTTGAACAAAAGATTGTAAGTTGTCTGATGCATAGTAAATTTTACCATTGGCAACATATCTTTTCTTTTCTCCATTATCTCTTTGTTCCTTTGTTTGTGGAATTGTAAAAGATACATTTTGTCCGTAGTTACCTTCTTCAAAAATAGAAAAGTTTAATTTTAGTTTCTTTAACTCTTTTCCATCTTCTCCTTTCTTTGCAACTAATTCTCTTTTTGCGTTGTAAGTTAAAACGTTTTCAAAATACTGTTTAAGGCTTTTGATTTCATCTAATCTTAATTCAACATCTCCTAATAAATAACTTTTGTTTGTACTCATAATTTTACTTGTTTTTAATTTATAATCCAGTTGTAATTTTATTATCTATCACTTCTATAATATGTCTAAAAGTGCTTCTTTCTTGTTCGCCAGTTACATCTACTCCATTAATGAAGAATCTATAATGGTCTTTCTTGTCTGTTGGTCTTAATTCAAAGTTGTTCATATTTATTTAGTTAATAGTTCTTTTACTTCTTTTGATATTCTGTACTTTTCTTCTACTTTAGAAATGTTACCTCCACCTTTTAAGTATGTCTGTACTTTTTTAAATTCAGCAGTACCTTTATTTAACCAACTCTTTTCAGTTGTTTTAGCACCTTTTCCGTGTGTGTTTGTAGAATCTGCATCTTTTGTATCATCAATCAAAAATAAACCATTTAAAGCATACTTACGTGCATAACTACTTGAACTACCAAAAGACTGTGCTATGTCCATACCTTTTCTGTTTGGGTCTATACCAGCTTGTGCTTTAGTATGTACTGAATCTTTACCATCAGATATAAATACTATTGCTTCAACAAACAATACACCACATACTTCCCTTACTTCATCAGAGATTGTTAATGTACATTTGTGTTTATCCAGTAGAGGTTTAACTGCTTCAAGGATATCTTCACAACTTCGATAGTTGTACTTTCCAAAATTGTTCCTTTGGTTTTTTGGTGCTTTTAATTCGGCTTGAATCTTTCTTAATTTTTCCATAATTTAATCTATTGTTACATTTAATTTTAAAATATTTTTTATACCATCAGTTTCTTTTACTTGATAGTTAATTGATACATCTGTGATGTTGTGGTCTTGATTTGTATGCATTTCTATTGTAGATTTTAATGCATCCCATACTGAATTGTTTACTTTCATAGTTTATACATTATCCCATTGACCATTATTCATTAAAGCTTGTTCAAATGAAGATAGTTCAACGTAATGATTCTTGCTCAAATTCTCTCTAACAAATGTTTTTGCTTCAATCATAGTTTTAAATGTATTTCCATTAAAATCAGTTAATACTTTCCAATCTCCCTCAAAATTTAATCTAAAAAAAATTGAGTTAGATAACATTGATACTTGTTTTGCAGTTAAATTTACCATAATATTTATTTTTAATAATTATTTGTTTTTGTAAAAGTAAATAATAAAAACATATAAAAGTGTTAAAGAAATGTTAAAATTAAAAAAGGAGAGCTTTTAGACCCTCCTTCTTAATGCAAATGATAATTAAAACAAAACTAAAAAATACTTTATGGGAAAAAATAATCTAGTACTCAAATATACTATTTATTTATGTATTAAAGAAATATAGTTATTAACACAGATTAACAAATACAAGTATTCCCAACACTTATATTTATTTTTAATCTATTTATTGTTTTATTTTTAATCTATTAATATAATTATATGTATGACATACATAAATATAAATACTTAAATAGTTACTTAAAAAAATGTAAAGTTATATATTTATTTTTAAATAAAAAAGTAGTTACTTATTTTTTCTTATTTTTTCTAGTGTTCTTGCACCAAAATAACCTCCATATACAAGCATTAGTAAGTTACCAAGCAAAGATATCCATTGCTGGTCTATTTTAAAGGCATCTAAAGAACTATCAAGTATTATATAAGCAAACATACTTAATGTTAAAAAAGCAAGGCTTAATGGTCTTATATTTTTAGTAATATATGAATCTGCTTTATTGTCTGACTCCCAACGTTTAGTAACCTCTTGCATTTCAATTACGTCTTGCTCTAAATCAGCCAACATCATTTCTTTATCTTTTGCTGGTATATCTTTGTCTTTTGATATAGCTTTTATAACGTCTATTGGATTACCTCCATCAATAGCAGCAACAATTGTTTCTCCCATTGGTATATTGTTTTTTACAACACCTCTCCAAAGGTTACCAAAGAATGTACCTTTACCTCCGTTCTTTCTTAATTTAGTATCACTCATATTAGTATGTCCAAATTACTTGTTGAGATTTATCTTTATCGTCATCAACGTGTATAAATGTATCTGCAATACCTATACGATTAAAACCAACTTGTATAAGTGCATTTAAAACTTTGTATCTAGTTCTACTATCAGTTGTTCTTATGTCTACTGCCAGACCTTTAATGTGACTTGATGTAGGATTTTTTATAGATTCTGCGTGTTCTGGACTTCTATAAGCAGAATTAATTACAAAAGGTACTTTAGCAAACTCTCTCGCCTTGTCTAGTTTAGCAAGAAAGTCTGCATCCATTTTATATTCTACTTCTTTAAAGTATTTAGTCATTGCTTATTTTATTTATCATTGTTTGTATCTCCTTTGGGTCTACATTTAATCTCATTGATAAACCACCTTGCCATACTCTTTTAAGTTTATTATTTTCATCAAACAATATAATTGCTGGTACAGATTTTACTTGCTCCTTAAACTTCTTTGGTTGGTCATCATAATTAACTTTTAAAACCCTTACGTTTTTAAGTGTGCTTAAATGTTTATAGTCATTGCTTTTATTCCAACTTGAGTTTACATACAATAAAGTAACTTTTTGAGAATATAGACTTACAGAAAATAAAAGTGATATTACAAGTAAAATAGTTTTCATAATTATCTTTTTATGATTTGAAATAGTTTCTCGTCTATCTTATCTAACTTTTCACTATTCTTATTTACCTTTTCATTGATGTTTATTATCGTAGTACGAACTAACTCGTCTTTTAATTCATACTCTGATTTCTTTATCTCTGGCTCTGGTAATTGCTTTGCAAGTTCTATATCTGATTGTAAAGCGAAATAAACAGACGCAATTGAAACTGCACCAGTAACAATAATACCAATAGTTTTTAAGTCTAGTTGTACTTGTGTATCTTCTGATATTTTATTAGCCATTTTTATTTTGTTTACTCATATTAATAATTTTCATAATTGTGTACACA
>WLWI01002097.1_pt1:2500-17234 | contig 17234 bp, 13 predicted proteins | sample 6701501 | NCBI WGS metagenome assembly WLWI01 (sample SAMN12718690, study PRJNA515312) | sponge metagenome | isolation source: marine sponge | host: Mycale hentscheli | place: New Zealand: South Island, Marlborough, Capsize Point | collected 2014-11-01
TAAACCTTTCTAGCTGCCTAGAACAACACTACAAGTCATGTTATTTCTGATGCTTTATAGAAATATGCTGTTGTTGTTTTTTAGCGGCTGTCTGTCTGCAGCCTCCTATTACAAAGTTATTGTATCAACATGTAAAATTTGGGTGGCTCAGCCCTTCTTACAAAATGCTTGGGAAAGGGGTGTGCTCTGGACCCTCCAGCCTCCTTATGAACTTTGTTACTTACTTTCCAATATTTACCCCACAAAGTATTATTGTTGCATGGGACAATGTCTGTCTGTCCATCTGTCTGTCTGTCTGTCTGTCTGTCTGTCTGTTTGTCTGTCCATTTGTCTGCTGTCTGTTGTGTGTGTATGTGTGTGTGTGTGTGTATGCATGTATGTATTTGCTTGCACGGCTCACAGTGCCTGCTTAGTGCACAGGCATCCTGGCTCTGCCATGTATTATGTATGTATGTATGTATGTATGTATATATGTATGCATGTATGGATGCATGTATATACATACATATGGTATGCAAGCATAATGTAATTGTGAGTGCATAATAAATTTCACTGTAAATAAAAAATATTTGTACTCGATAATTAAAAAAAAGTGTCAGAAAAGTCAGGATTAGTTAAATTTTTTAAAGTAATTGTGATCATAAAGTTTGACAATTTATTTTTGAAATTGAGAAATTGTTGCTAATAAAATAAATAGTCCAATTACCATTACTGAAAGTGGGTAATAATGCATGTTAGTTAACTAGGCATGTTAGTTAACTAGGCCTGTCTACTTCATGAGTGTCTCTATTGGGGGAGGGGAATGGCCAAATCCAGACAATAGTATTTTAGTGTATTTCACAAAGCAAAAACCAAAGCAACAAGAACAACAACAATTCAATGAAACAAAAAGACGATAAAAATGATGCCGTGGGACCTATGCGCATGCGTGAAAACGTGCGCGGCAGCATGGAGCATGCCCACTCTGAGCCGCGCTTTGTTCTTAGCGAAACGTGTATTAAAACTGAAGTACGCTGTATAAATGACCATTAACTCTGGACACAGTAAGGTTGCGGTAATTTCCCCGCTTACAAGTTCATCCCCAGAATCGGTAGAAGTGCGCTACTGCAAACTTGAGAGTATGGCGACTGCGTTGGACACTATTGCGGTGCTACCTCCAGAAGACTCGGACATTTACATACCCACTCTGTCTAGCGATAACGGGTCCCCTGAGAGCACGGTGCAACAGTCCGTGCAGACTCCAGCTATCAGATACGCGTCTCCTGCAGCTACCTCGACGGAAGCAGCACCTACAGGCTTCCCTCCAACTCTGCTTGCGTCTCAAGGCCCCAATGGTCCCGTACTGCACGGTGTATACAGAACTACACTGACCACTCAGGTGTTTGCAACCCAGCAGGTGCCATTCCCTTATCCACCTACTCCCCCCAATGAGGAAGAGAACACAGAAGCCAACAAAAGGGCATCACCAACTCAGCACCACCAGCAACAGCAGCAGCAGCAGCAGCATCAGCAACACCAGCCACAGCAGCAGCAGCAGCAACACCAGCCACAGCAGCAACAGCAGCAACAGCAGCAACAGCAACAGTGGGTCCCTTCAAACATGCACTACTACATTCCTCAGACAGCTTCCTCACACCCAGGACCCCTAATGCAGTACAATCCTGCTTCTGTGTGCCAACCTACATCAAATCTTGGCCTAGCAGCGAGGAGGGGTTACCCTCCCAGTCACATTCCCAGCCTTCAGCAGATGTGCCAGACTCCCAACGGGTCCATGGGCATTGTCAATGGTAGTGACATCGGAAGCCCAGCCATGATAGGGGATGCCATGAAGAAGATTCCAGCAATACCTGCTCTTGTGAAAGATGGTGAGCCGATATAAGTGCATGGTATGAATTAAGCACTGTAGTAGTAAAAATATGTGAATTATTAAGTTCAATAAGAATGTGTTGAGTAAAATTTGTGATTAATTGCATGCATAGCAAAGTAATAAAGTTTCGTAGTTTTTTTAAAACATTTTGTGACTGTATTTGTTTGTAATACTATTGTTATTGTAATTATTGTCACCATTATAATTAAATTACCATGATAAATTATAATTATTACAATAATTATAAATAATTGCCACAATGACAAGTGTCATTACTACTCCGTGAATTAGTGAACAATACATTTTGTTATTCAATCGGTGATTCCAATTGGTGGTCTGTTAAAGTATTATTGTGAGAAAAGTGAACAACAAAGACTTGAGAGCATTTCTTTGTTGGTTACTCATAGTTCTATGTTAAGAATTGATTTGCTGTCACCTGTGGTTCCTTATTCATAGTGCTCTTCCCAGAAATATATACCAACTGACCACAGTAATCTTGATTAACTAAAATAAAATGGCTGATACCCCTTGTATAGGTGCCAAAAGTTGTAAATTAAGGGTGATGCAATCATACGGTTAAGATGTTTGTTTTCATTTGTATCATTAGCTCAATAAATAAGTAGTAATTAATTGAGCAAAAGAAAATTCATTTGTGTGCTCATTTGTTGTGAAAATCCAACTAAACCATTACTCTGTGAAAATGAGTTTTCCACCTGTCACTGGCTGGAAAGAGTCTGACCTGCACTCAGTTTGAATTTGCACCAATTAGCAGCAGGTCTCACTTTGGTTTGCTTTCCTTGACTGTGTACTGAGGTCACTGTCGACTCCGTCGTGTGTCAGTCTGTCAGTCTTGTTGTGTCCCTGCAGCCAGGGCACTGGAGGGAGTCAGGCTTGCAGTCGGTAGGTAGTTCATCTCTCGACTTCAGAGATCACACAGCAGGCCAGCTCCAGTGAAGTGTGTCCAATTACAGCCATGGAATGCACCCACATGACGGAACAGCACTTTCAGGACTTCCACCCCCTTTATCTTCCTTGTAGCAGATGCATACTGTGAGTCGCTTTCTCTTGGCTGCTGAAATTTTTAGTGATGAATACAGAAATACATATTGAAGTATTTTGTCTCGAGTAATATAGGGTCACCTGCATAGATGAAGCTTTGCAAGTTGTGTGAGAAAGCTTGCTCTAAGTTGTACTAGTGTGTGTGTCACAGGAAGTTAACGAAAGGATAGCAGTGAGAATGAGGCAGTCTGTCTGTTCAGTCTCCCAGCAGACTGCTGGCAGGGAAGTGTTTTGTGGTGTCAGCCTAAGAGGCCTATTAATTCAATTATCTTTGTCTTCTACATCTGCTTGCATGGGAGACCGGCAGGACATGCAGCCTGGCTGGTTAATGCTTGTTTTCCTGCCAACTCTGGCCCCACTTTCACAGCAGCAATAATTTGCTGCGGCCATTGTTAGAACAACAATCTGTTTTCACTTGTCCAGGACATCATACAGTTCATATTCATGTAGAAAACATAGCTGTGTTGTACACATATAAATAAAACAAGATATCTCTGTTCCACTTTGGTTGCTTTTCCCTGCATTTGGATGCAAGTCGGGATAGAAAAATAGAATAAGGCTTCTTCTATCATCAAGAAGTAAAAAATAAACCAGCAGGTAAACAACCTAATGACTTGTCCAAACAAACTATTTAACTAGGAAGCCCTTGAGTCAGCCAGTTTTTCTTGCTGCAGTTGGCTCTTGGGGGACACAACATGAGACCAGGTGGGAGGTTCCATGGGCTGAGGTTCAGACAGCAGAGTTTCCTGTGTGAGTGCTGGTGGTGAGGAGTGTGTTGGGTGAGCTCACTGAATGGGCCATACTTCCACCCCTTTTACTCCTGCTCTGGGAACAGCACCTGTTCCTTGATGATATTCATGAGTTGCCTCTGGCTGGTTGAAACCTCAATGTGAGCAAAGCTAAACCTCCTTAGTTTTCCTTTCCCACCACATGATAGAGGCCACTATGGTTGGAGAGCCTGGAGTTCTGTTTGGGATTTATTGCATCAGGCGGACACTTTCACTGTTCCTGAGTGCTGGTTTATATCAAACTTTTTCTTATTTTGTTATTTTTATTTTTTTTATTTCTCTCCTGCTTTCTCAGCCAAGAGCTGCCAAATTTATTTATTTATTTATTTATTTATTTATTTTTTAATCTAGGTTCTGTAAGTCCTAATCTGGGGTACTCCAATAGACATTGTTCCAACTGCAACGCCACTCACACGCCCCTCTGGAGAAGAAACCCTGAGGGCAAGTATCTGTGTAATGCTTGCGGACTCTACTACAGAGTGAATGGCACCAACAGAAATGGCACACAAAAAAAGAAGGTAAGCTGAAGTTCCTGGTGGTTGCTATAGCTGCCTTTAGAAGAGACAATGGGAATTTGTTTGGGGTATATATTTTGACAGGCCCATTGTGTTTTTATGATTGATTTGATTGTTAAGTTTGGGGTTGTTTACTCCTGTCATGAGTGGATAATCCAACAGATCTGCTCTGGATTTTTGGTTTGATTAGAATCCTTGATTAGCAAGGTTGCTGGAACCTCCCGGCGAAGTGGGGAAGATGGAGGGAGGAGGGTAAATTGATTGGCCTAATGCTTGTTCTTTATTTGGTATTAGTCCTACAAGTACAAAGGGAGTTTTCCTTCCCAATTATTACATCCGCATTGAAACGGTCACAGGAATTATATTTCTTTCAGCTTGTCTTGAGTCCTCCGGTAGACTGTTGCTTTCAAATTTTTATCTGGGTGCGGTGGTTGTCCCAAAGTTGTGGTGAGCGCACCAGATAAAGAGTCCATTTGCTTACAGTAAAAGGCAAAATATTGGAGATAAGATTTCGAGATAGTTGCATTAAGCAATACATCTTCTTCCCAAAGCTCTCCGTTCCAATGATAATAACCAGATCGTAATCTCTGGCCATGTTTTGGTTTGATACTCAGCATATGCAATACCTTCAGTCTTTTTTTTTTTTTTTTTTTTTTGGCTACTCTCTGTATGTATATTTGTTTTCTTGGAGTGGGCATACTCTGTGTTTTCTTGGAGTGGGCATACTCTGAAAGTATTTTAATTGTCATTCTCATAACAGAGTAGTGGTCCACTTTAGCGATCAAATTACTCGGAACTTGTGCCAGCAAACATCCACATTGGAAATAACTTAACGACTAGAGCATTTTCAGTCCTCACTCCTTCTAGTAACAACACCGCCCAAGTATCTCGAGCTGTGGGAGCTGACCGTGGTGTGTGCTTTAATTCATTGTTTAGTTCCATCTCTTCTCCAGTCACAGGGTTTGGTTGAGAATGAAATTGAAATGTTGACATTGGTTGGATTGCAGGCAATTAAAATTAATGGTTTGCTTTATCGCTGAAGGACCTTGTTGATTTATCAAGGTCTTGCCTATCTTTTGATGGGGAGATGGATCAGATATGGGGACCCTGATAAAGCACCCTGGCAAGAATGGCCTTGATTAGTCTTGCCAGGCTGGCCCAGTGGCTCTAAGGTTGACTGAGCTTGTTCAATTTGCACGGGAGGGCAATGGTGGAGAGCTGAGCTGGTTTTACGGAAAATTATTTTGGGACTTGTTTATGGGAAAGATGCCACTTCAGCCCAGCCAGTTCACCACAGTAGCAAGGCCCATTGAGTTTGGAGTGGAGTTGTGTGCATGCAGGTGTGGCAGTGACCTAGCTGAGCCCTGGATGAGGTAGGAAAGCCTGCAGGTGGTCCGGTTGGTTGTTGTCTAGCAGCTTGTAGTATTTGTGTGGCATGGCACATCTTGTTATTCCAAGTGGGCCAGGCTAGAAAGTATTGTTCTTTCCTTTTTTTTTTTTTTTTTTTTTTTCCCCTCTGGCAGTAACTGCATAATATAGTGTTCAGGGAAACATGAAAGTTCTTTTTGAGGTCCAGTGATGTAAGAGTTGGATAGTATACATATGCATGATGGGCTGGAGGTCTGATCCCATAGGTCTTAGTTGTGGTTACACTAGCTACCTACCTGTACACTTGACTTATTCCAGATACACTTCCACTGTGACACCATATACAGGTACTGAAGGGCTTCAGCCCAATAAATTTCCAAGAATGAAAAGGGAGCAAAAAAGATATGAAATATAAAATTATTATGAATTGTTCTTGCCTTGTATTTTGTAACAATATTTTTATTTATTTGTTGATTTATTAATTTATTTATTTAGCAAAAGACTACAATGAAGTGTGTCAACAACAAGTGCAGCAACTGTGGCACGACTAAGACGGTGTTGTGGCGGAGGATGGAGAATGGTGATCCCGTGTGCAACCCTTGTGGACTCTATCACAAACTCAATGGGGTGAGTCCACTGGCCACTTGTGATGTAGCTTTCCAAGAATGTGTTAAATGCCCAAGAAATTAGCACATGGCCGTGAGAAGTGCTGATGACCTGCAACAACTGCAAAGTCGTTAGGAGTAATTGTCACATAGGTGTAGAGGTGTTAATTTGCAGAGCAAGAAAGTTGTGTATGTGCGTGTCCAGCTTGACTTGAATGGACTGAATTATTAGGAACCAGCTTAGCAGGCGTCAAGCAAGAGAGAACAGCTAGCTAGCTAGCTAGAGTGTATAGAAAGAAAGGCCTTACTGGCTGGGTTGGTATTAGCAGGCGTGATAGTTCAAGGAAAGGAAGGGGAGTAGGTGGGTGGATTCCCTAGAATGGCAACGTCAGTGAGAGTGTTTGGTGGTGGGTTGGTGGTTGAGCATGTTTGCTGGTGCTGTTCCAGTGGTTTGGCCATTCTGGCTGAGTTCCCTCATTGCCCTTGATGATGGATGTGTCACCACCTGTTATCTCTCACCTCAATCTTGCAGTTCAACCGACCTTTGACACTGGTGAAGGAGACCATACAGACTAGAAACAGGAAGTCCACCGGAAAGTCGAAGAAGAAGAGCAAGAAATCCATCTCGACGGCTCACATCCCTCTCACGCCTCCCCTTTCTGCCGGGTTGGTGGCAGAAGGCACTGCAGGAAACGTTTTCTCCGGACAAATCTCTCCGTGCAACTACATATTGGCAGCGCCCACTGGATACGAACAGCCAGGAGCTGTCGGTCATCAACACTATGGTTCGGAGTACAGTTACGCCACGCCCATATCGTATTCCTACCACACCAGTCCACCTCAGCAAGCACAACAGCATCCTGCATACTTAGACAATTCTTCTTGTGGGGAACTTTGCGTATAATCACTTTTTTTTTTCCCCTTCAGTTTATTATATTTTTCTTTCGGATGATCACTTAGACATTTTTCCTTGTAACCAAAACACTTTATTACAACTTCAATGCACTTATTTTTTTCTAAGTCAGGTTGTGTACTTTTTGTATTATAATAAATTATTTGAAAAAAGAAATTGTTTACCATTGTGGACTAACATTGTGATGGGTGAAATGAGCACAATTTTAAAATATTTGGTAAATAAAGAAGCCAAGTGTGGGTGAAACTTCACTATCAATATTCTTGGCTGAAATGATTATAAAGCTGGGCTTTTAACACCCAATATATTATGTTTAATTTAAGTTTTAACATTTAGAGAGTGCCTGTTAAAAACAAAAACTGCTATTGTTGAAACATCTCTAGTGATTAAGACGTGTTGATGACTGGCATGTTATTGACAAGGTAGCATTGTGATCAGAGACCTGCTTGTTTGCACACCATCTTATCTCATTACAATAATCCTATTCAGTGTTGATGTTTTGGAGCTGCTATTTGCCACAGATCTAGGACAATATTCTTTTGTAAGTGAAATGTAATTACAATTGTACAACCAGCAAATGTTACAGGTTCAGTTTGAAGTGTTAATTAGGGTGAAGGGGGCGTGTTGGCAGGTGGGGAGAGTTTATAGGCTTGGTTTGTAGTCTTCTACACGTTCTAGCAACTTCTCGGAATATCCAGGGGAATAGAATCTGCAGGAAAATACACAAGTGTGAATGAGGATGAGCACATACAAACAGTGAGTGGCTGATGCCTTCAGACTAGCACAGGTCTGGTTGGGTTTGATGTGGGACTGTTACAAATGACTTGCAGGGTTCAAAGCTAACTAACAAAAGCCTTCAAAAGTTGGGCTCAGGAGACACAGACAGCCCACACTGAATAGAGATAGCCGCCATTGTGTGTGTGTGTGTGTGTGTGTGTGTGTGTGTGTGTGTGTGTATAATAGCAAGAGATCATTTGGGACATTTTGATGTAGAACGTTTGAGGTAGTTTGCCTGGCATCAGATAGGAAAATGGCTGCTAAACAGTGTGCAATCTTTTTAAACCCCCCCCCCCCCCCCAATAACACAACACATTGCTTCCTGTACAAGTATCATTATAACCCAAACTTGACCACAGATATTCTGACATGTCACCCACTCCTTAGCTCCTCCATTCCTGACCTCAAATGACTGCTCTTCAACATGATTGGACCCCAAGGCTGCTATGCTTGGCTGACTACTGTGGGGGTAAATGCAATGCATGCATGGTGCATTGCTCGGTGGCTGCTCAAGTGCTCCCTGTACCACTAGGAAATTCTAACCCATGACTAAAATGGAGTCTGGTAATTGATAGATCTTGATCTCTCTGATTACATCTATCTCAAGAGAGGTTATCTTCATCTTGTAGTCAGTTCCTGTGGGGCATATTTGCCAGTTGTTTTTTTTTTTGAAATTTTGAAAGCACTATTGAGAGTAACCTCAATGAAAATTCAGCTTTTCAATGGATGTATTGCATAATGTAAATCAACAAGTGAATCCTCAAGCTATGTAACTCCTTGAAGAAGTGAGAACTAATTCTAATTCATTCAGTATTTTATGGGGAGAAGTTTACTGATGAAAATAAAATCATAAAATCAATGTTGACATTATTTCAAAATTTTGGGGAGGAATAATTTTGAATGCAAAATTAGAAACAGATGTTCAGCCCTAGATTCAACTCAGTCCCTACAACTAAGGAAGCAGGCCTGCATGGTTAACCCCTGCTGTTATTCTTTGGTCATTCACACCACTTCATTAAACAGCCTGATAAATAAATGAATCACTCTAAATGGTTAGATGGGTAGATTAATTCACTAATTAAACATTTGTGCACAAAAAATATAAAATAACAGCCAACAAACACTCAAACTACAAATACCTAGTGGGAAAAAAAAAGGGGGGGGGAGGGGGAGGGAGGGGTTAGTTTTTACATACATTTTTGCCTAACAATGAAAACACAATGAACAAAACAACTAAAATATTCTTTCTAAGTGATAAGTCACTGTGTATTTCTTGGGCTTCACTTGTCTTCCCAGTGGGCACCAGTCTTGGCTTATTGATGACTTCATTCGGAAACTTACATGGAGGTTTCCTAACCTTTCCAAGTGGTTGAGTCACTTGACTGATTCAACTGGATAATCATGCAATCAATAAGGCTTTAGCATTAATATAATCCCTACAACACTTGTCACATGCTCAAGTTTGAATCTTGCCATTTTCAAAGGAGAGTACGAAAAAGACAGAAAATTATTTGTGCTGAGGTGTGTATGTGTGTGTGTGTGTGTGAGGGAGGAAGAGGGATTAATGAGAAACTCTGCTAGTGAGGTCAACTTTTAGTTCCTCTAAAATGACATCACCCTTCAGGGGAAAAAATGTATAACACCCATTTTCTTTTTCTCTTGCAAGCAGGTACATACAGACACACATATACACAATACATATCAGGTATGCACCCATACACATGCGCAGACATTCTCACACGTGCACTTGGAATCACTTAATCATTAGCGGCTGCACACGTGTGGGCATGTGAGCACCAACCACATGACTAAGCTACACTGAAGAACTTCATGGGGTTCCATTGGCCCACGGGCAAACTGCCCAAGGCAAACACAGCTAATAATTGAGAATACGTAATTAAGAGGATATGGGGACAGGGGGCAGCCGCAGTGCTAGGTACAGTGCAACCAATAGGGCTTGTCATGTGATCAATGGGGAGCAATACTGAGTTACGGACATTTCTTAGTTACGGATGCCCCTTGGTCCCACACTGTCCAGTTAGGCTCGAGTGTATTGTGGTACAGAGTGGTATAGAGTTGTCCCCCACTCCCCCCCGCCCCCGCCCCCGAGAACAATCCCTATTCAACTATATATCTTATGCATGTAATGAGTTAGGGCTGCTGCTGATACTTTGGAGCCGTCGTGAGAAATTCACATGAAATGCTCGAGTTGTGTGTGAGGTTGTGTCTAAGCGGCTTTGTATCTGTAGTGAGTTCACAAAAAATAAGATTTGTGACAAGCTCAGTATTAGACAAGCTTGCAAAGTTAAAGCCATCTCAATGGCCTAACCCAAGAAGACCTTGGTAGTGTGGCAAGAGCGGGGTTTGAGCTTCTCGTGAAGGTATGGTCCTACTCTTTCGTCCAACATGTGACAGTTATTAACTACCCCTAAATCTAGCACAACTAACGAGCATGCAACAACCACAACTTGGAGCCAATTAGTACTACCTGAAATTCACTTGCATTAAAACTCAATCCCACCCACTTTCCTGATCAACCTTTTAACAAAAAAAAAAGCAAATTAGGACTGGTACTATTATTACATGTATACACTTCTAATATTCTAAAGATTGCATTTCAAAATGCCCCTAGTTGATTTAATTAGTTAACAGACAATAAATAAATAAATAAATAAATAAATAAATAAATAAATAAATGAAATAAATAAGAATATCTTACAAACCCCTTTGAAAAAAATTATTCATTCAACCACAATTTTTAATACAGAGCTTGTAACACTTATAGTGGAGTGGGGGTGAGGTGGAAGGGTGGATAGGTGGTCAGATGATGGCTGTAAGTGATGGGGTTTAGCAGCAGACTGAAGGCACTTAAACACACTCTAGAAAAAAGCCAAAAATATTCTCAAGCTATAAAATGAGAGAGTGTTTGTCTAGCAGGCAGTACACAACATTTCACACACAAGGTACACACATACTGCAACCGCTATACAATGCAACCCTGATACACTTAGCTGATAAGCTGAGGTAGCTTGGCTGGGGGCTGGTCAGCTTGTTGGTGGCTGGAGGGACCAGCTACAACTCCTCCCAGTGGGCAATAAGTTTACATGAGTCTGCAGATGACTATCTTAATCTGCCAAGTGTTTCCCCCTTTGTTTTTGTTAGCTTTTCTTTTAATAGGAAACTCTATTAGCTACCACTTGGTTGTAGTGAATAGTTATGCCTCCTTGGGGCAAACTAGAGCTTGTTTCTTTGTGCTGGTGCAGGGTGTTGGTTGGCATTGAGGTGTAAAACATGTAATTCTTGCATACAAATATTTACATGGGGCAATGGAAAGTGAAATAATACTACACGGTACAGTAATTCCGCCCCAACTCTGAAGCAAAGCAGTTATACCTTAGGAGAGAGAGAGAACTTGGGAGGTCTTACGGGCACAGGGAGGTATGAGTGTTCACTATATTGTGATCCAATCTGCAGGGGAATTTATTGTTAATTAATGAATATGGTGACCACTGCAGGAGGGGGTAAAGTGAGGGTTATTTGGGGTTATTTGTTAAAATGTCTGCAAAACAACCACTCAGGAGTGTCGAAAGTAGGCAGTTTATAGATATCGCATGCCAAACTTATTTGTTGAACAAAGTCATTGTAGTGTACTAGTTTACTCAAAAGCATGTGTATGCTTGGTTTAAAGTTTTAGAATTAACTCGTAAACACAAACCAGAGCAATTTCAACCTACTATTATTATTATTCCTGCATCCAGCTCTATGGACTACACCTCTACTAGCTAGCCAAGTGCCAACACAAAACCACACGAAGCCTTTTATCAAACCATCTTCAACTCCAATTTCCTCTTACTGGTGTTACAACTTGACTACAATATCGAAACCTCTCAACTAGGCAAAACTAGGAGATAAACTCAGGAATAATAGAAAACAAATACCACTGTGGTCCGTATGTGTCTCGAGAAGTGATAGGGAGATGTCCGCTGGAGTGAGCATATCTCTGGAAAGTCATCTCTGACAAATACCAAACACTTCAGGGCGAAAACAACTTGGCTTATTGTTGAGTGTGTAAGGCCGTCTAGTGGTCCATTAGTGATCTAGTATTGTTTGAAGCTGTTGCTGGTGGGCACAGACCTTGTAGGTACCACTCCATTTAATTACCCTTGCAATCACAAGCGCTGGTTGAAATAAGGAGCTAAAAGTTGATAAGAGTCAACCCGTGAAACAAACAACACAGCAAAGTGTTGTCAAACTAAATGCAAACACCAACTTGATTTCCATTGTCGCTCCAAATAAACGCAATTGGGTATAATAATATTTATCCTCACACCTTGTTAAAAGTATTGTTACCCCTATTGTTAGGTACTGTAATGTGTTCAAATTGAGTAAGTTAGTTAATTAACATTAACACTTGTGTCAGCTAATTGGTAACTAATCTATCAATCAAGAATTGTAGAATTTGGTAAGATTGGAATATTACATTCAGATGGCCTGAAGCAAGTACAGCAAACAGCAAATTAATCGTGCATCACAAAGGGAAAAACAACAACACAAACATACACAAGCTACAAAGCTAAAATCATAATTGAACGTTTGAAAAATCTCTGTTTAGTTCACTTGAGTTGGTCACAGAATGCAAGGCACACACTCAGAGTGACATTACTACTACAACTACTATCTTTGTGCACATTATCTTAAGTACCAGATCAGTTCAACCACTGGAGATGGTGAGTACAAGCATTGTTAACTTAAAAACAAAACTTATTGAATGCATGTGATAATTTCTGCAATCTGCCTGAAGCAATGCATTGTAAATATCCTCTGAATAGCCCATAATCATGATTGCTTTAGAGGCCAGATTTCACCACTTAGCTTCCTTTCTCTGAGCGTGCTCCAATCACAGTGCACATGCCCATGAAAAAGGAGGGGACGTCTCGTGAAGGAAAGGAAAAACGACACAACAATACCAGTTTCAACCTTTTGTAAATCATGAAACTAAAGTGGCCGTCAGCTTTGACCAAGCCTTGGCTAAGCTTGTTGAAGAAGGTGTGTGAAACTAAAACACCACACAGAGGCTACACACACGCCACACCCATTTGCTGAACTATTGGGAAACTCAGACAGCTGGGTGGGCCGTCAACAACCTTAGTGCAGTTTATGGTCCCTAACAATATAATGTACACTTTATTGTACACTGTTTGTTACAATCTGAGAATGTTTTGCCGTTGGTAATAGGAATTAAAAAATATTTTCAATGGGATTGTGATCATGAGGAATTAGTTTATAGTGACAGAGTTCCATCTACAGCCATTTTTATCCTATTCCTAGGTTTGGTTACAATCAATATTATACGACCATTTAATAGTCATAGCACCAAAACTAACCATTAATATAACATGCTGATATAAAATTAAAAAAATAAAAATAATAAAGAAATGAATAAATAAATAATAATAATAATAACAATTTTAACAAATTGAGTTTGAAGGTGCCAGATGTTTGCCACGATGCTGAGTAGCAACCTTGGTCTCCATCTTACTCAGCCAGTGAGTTCATGGCAAGCCACCAGTAGTAATAGTAGCACTCAATACGGTACAGCGATGCCCACTAAATACTATAAAAACCTGCACGTCCGCCCGCACGAGGAGGGGGAGCTGGAAGGGATGCGGTAAAGGAAGAAAACACCACAGGTGTCTAAAGTGACTTTTCACTCCGAACCACTTGACAGAAGAGCCACTATTGTTTGGTCGTTGAATGAATTGAGACCAATACTATACCCACCACTCGGCCACTATTCTCTTGCAGTGCCGCCTCGTTCTACACGGTGTTTTGCCCGTGACATGTGGTATAGTTGGACTCACCCAGAACCTACCACAAGTGTGGAAATGTGTAGCCTCAGAAACCTCATTCTTTATATATAGCAAGAGAGAAGTGACCCCAGCAGAAGGTTCCTACAAACTCACTGAAAGTTGGCCGCTACTATTGTTGTGCGTAATAGTAACTAGGTCATATGCTCCCACAATTCTTTTTTTTGCTACAGTATACTAAATTACTAAATAAGGATAAGTCAATTTTTTTCTTCTACACGCGAATCTGCAGTGGCATTATACTATTGGATAGTCTTACCACAAAAACAACAACAAACTAAACAACAAAAACAACAACAACATATCTGCAAGTGGCATTAAACTATTGGATAATCTTACTGTAACAACAACAGCAAATAAAACAACAGAAACAGCATCATTTATGCAAAGATATCATAATTTGAAGTCAGATATAGGAAACAATAGCTAATACAATGAGCAGAGCAATTACATATATTGAGGTGTAAATGTACTAAATTTCAGTAAAAACAAAACAAAACAAAAAACCCCAGCAATTTTGTATTAGCAGCCGAAATTTTACTGTATTTATGATGCATACTTCGTTCCCTTTCCTTTTGCTGCTTTTTTTCCTTTAGGCCAGACAAGACCTGCATACATTATTCTTATGAATGAGGGGAATAGATTAGATGTGTTTTTAAGAAGACCCTTAGTGAGCACACCCTATTAAAGTAGTGTCTTAAGTGTGACTGCAGAGCAAGGGACACAGTCTTGCATCTCATGCCCCATTCCTTCATACAAGTTCTCCCTATATACCTACCATAATTCCTGTGTATAAGGTTGATGCTAAGCAAAGTTTTCTTAGTAATTAGATGCAAGCAATGAGATAGCACATATAAGATAAGAGAAACACTTTATGTTTTATTGTTTCAAACTAATTGTCAACTTAACTGTGTGTGTGTGCGCGCATGCGTGTGTGTGTGCGTGTGTGTATGTGTGTGTGTGTGTGTGTGTGTG
>WLWI01002098.1_pt1 | contig 17233 bp, 12 predicted proteins | sample 6701501 | NCBI WGS metagenome assembly WLWI01 (sample SAMN12718690, study PRJNA515312) | sponge metagenome | isolation source: marine sponge | host: Mycale hentscheli | place: New Zealand: South Island, Marlborough, Capsize Point | collected 2014-11-01
TTCTTAAAAATGTATTGTTTCAAGCCGACGGAAGGGAACGGTTAGGTCTATTATAGCGGGAACGACTTAAGCTACGACGATAAAACTTGGAGAGCTCAATATCTGGACGCCGACAACTCCGTAAGTGAAAAAAAAAATTTCGAAGGGTGCCGTGTTGTGCCTGGTTTTCCTATATACGGTCACATATATGCATGCATGCATACATACATTATACATAATACATACATACATACATACATATATACATACATACATACATACATATATACATACATACATATATACATACATACACACATACATTACTGCCACAATAATACGTACATATAAATGACATGTAATTTGATCTATCCTAGGTACACATTTTCTTATTAGCTTGCAGCTTACTGAAAACTGTAGTCTACTAAACTGTATTTCAATGGATGTACGCTACTCTGAAATGCAATTAAAAAATTCTGGATTGTTTGTATTATTACTGTCTAAAGAAGATAGATCATATGAAATAGATTACTTCTATCTGGTAAGACCATTTGACCGTATGACTGATGTGTTTATCTTGGAATCGGTCTCAACTGGAACATACACAGTACTTGTTTTTTAACTAAGTCATGGATTTGTAATACCTGAACCAGTGTTTACAACAATTGCTGAAGTGACTAAAGGTATGTTAGAATACAGTCAAATTTCTAAAATTATTCTCCGTTGTGTTACCTTTCAGTAAATGAATGTATTCAAATTCAATTTTAGTCTGTATACAATATTTCATACCATATTATGTGATGGGAAAAAAATGTTGACTAAGGATTACTGCTTGTGGGGTAAACAGTACTATGATCAAATTATATTGTACAAATACCTAATGGCTCACAATGAGAAGCAAATAACTAAAACCATTATGCTTAACTTATTTTCACAGGACACAAATGGCATAAAACAGAACAAGTTCTACTGTACTGCAATATTTCAGTTACATACAAGTTAGTGACAATCATTTGTAACATTAATACAAGTGATTATTTGAGCTGCAGCTCCAATGCTGGACTTTCTGCAGTTTGGCAAAGATTGGCCAATATTGAAAATTTAATGTCCAGTTATGTGCTGGGCTTGTCACAAATGACGATTGAAATGAAGCTACCAGGTGGTTACAAATTTGCAGTGTTCTTGGAAACTAGAAATTGTAGCAACTTTCAACCAAACTACATCTTAATACACAATGAAATTGTACACGTTGCAGTACAGGAAGAAAAAGACATAAAAGGTTAGTAGAGTTAAATGTTCCTTAGTATAGAGACATTGATGTTTTAATTAAGATAGCTAATGTAAGATGCATGGCATAAGTTAGTCATTTGTTTTTCAAACAAATGTTTTATTGTTCTGATAATATTATTGTAATCATTCATATTCAGATACTAACGATAGCAAACTGAATTATATAATATCTTCTGGATTTCTTTTGTCTACTATCTCTTTTTTTGTTGGAGTTTCCTCCACAATGATATTAATAATAATTGTCAAGAGAAAATGCCTACCTTCAAAAACAAAGCAAAATTTCGATCAAAACAACAGCATTATGCCAATTTATGAAGACCTGGCTCAAAATACTCAGCAAACATATGATGTAATTGATAATGTTGCATATGGAAAGTGTCCCAAAGACACAGAGTCAAACACCATTGTGTAGACGTTGCCTGCTCTCTGTTTATTTAATGTGAAGTTTGTTCATTATGTAAAAAATATTGCTTTTCTAGCTGATTCATAATTACATAATTTCTATGTTCAAGTAGATGTTATCAGTGAAGTTAATGAATAATAATCAAATTAATCATTTATAAAAGCATATGGGCTAGCTATAAAACGTTAAATAGCACCAAATTTATAAAGTTATAGCATGTAATGGAATATAGAAACATAATTATAAAATATTTTGTTTACAATCTTAATGAATACCCAGAACTTGTTCTTCTCCAGTTGTTGCTTAATGTCTTGACCTATAGATATTTAAAAAGTAAAAGAAGTCAATCTTGATTTGACAGTTGTGCTATTCATGTTCCCTGAGTATAGTGTTGCGTTTACTGAGGAACTCATGCGTGTACATGTACAATTTAAATGACTGGCGTAGCTCATACTGAAAATCTCAGAACAATAACATAGATAACTTAGAGAAATGAAAGTGCTGGGATAATATTTCATTGAGTTTGCAGTGTTAAATTACAAATTTAGTAACCAAGTCAAATTGCAAATTATAAACAAGTGATGTTTGTGACAGCTTCCGTGTGCACTTACACAAAGTATAGTCTGTGAATTATGAATATCCAGTAGAAGCGAACATGACAATAGTTAAGGGCTGTTCCTAAAAGAAACACAGATGCAATGTTTTGAATACAAAGCTGGACTATGCAAGCTGAATTACAATGCCTTACCAAATTTTCAGTAATAGCTAGCTATATCTACTCAGAAAATGTTAGAATATTAAGAGGAGCAACCTTTACTACTATTATGTCAGCACCAGCGTTTTCAAGTGCTCAATGAAAAAAAAAAGATCAATAGTACATCTACATACTTCAAACATGCTGCTTAGATATACAAAATATAAAACATTTCATTTAGAACACATTACGTATACAATTTTTAGGTGGAGATAAACAGTCCAGTCATAGTGTTGTCAATTTGCAGAGACCAGTCAAGCCTTTGGCATAATAGTTTATGCTGTAACATGAAAGACTTGAGGATGATATGATAATCGTGAAAACATATTTTAGTAGTATACTTTAAGTGCTATTCTGAAAAAACATACAGACTAAAACTTCGTAAGTTTTCAGTTCTTGACTAGTGTTGTTTTGGTTAACTAAACTAAGACAAAAATTATTTTAGTTTGGCTATTACTTTTTAAAAGTTAAATCTAATGAGATATATATAATTGAAAGTAAAAGTCAATTGGTTCATGCTATCTAAACTGAAAACATTCAAAAAATAATCAAATGCTGCTTAAATTTAAGTGTTTTTTTAACATAAACCTAAAAATATATAATATAACACTTATAGCTATAGGGATGTCTTGAAAATCACTGAACTGAATTATTACAATAACCAAAATTGAAACTATGATATTTGGTTTTAAAACAACATTACTAAAACTAAAACTGTTTTATATAAAATTGAATCTAAAACTATAAATGCTATAATTTTAGGTAGAAAGAACTATAACTAAATAAAATCTACAATGACTTCTTTCATTTGTCTGCTTTCAAATTTAATATTTCTCTTAAGTTTATTGTGGTAAATCAGTACAATAAATTATATCCCTCAGTAACTACATGGGTAATAAATAAATCATCAAGATATTTATTCCTATACCCTTCAAATAACTGTGATGTTTACATTGTTAATCCAAATTACATCACCATGTACTATCATGTAATAGTAACCATTGTGAGTTGTAATGCACTTTTCAATATAACTCAGTGTGTCGTTATTTTGTCAATTAAGGATGATAACTCACTCAATCACTTGATTATTTGTATTTTTATTAACTTAAAAAGGTACCTTTGCCAGAGTTAAAATAATTTGTTGTATCAATCTCAATTTCATTCGGTATTGTAAAGTCCTCAACGTGCTTTATTTTGGAGTTTATAATGCCGGAAGTGTTTAGTAGTGGTAAGATCTCTGTATGATATAATCCACTATCTAAGTTGAAGTTTAATGGCATGACGCAGTTCAAATTGTGTGCTTCCAATTGCATTTCTGAAAATGACCAGATTAATGCTTGATAATGTACAGAGTGAGTACAGTTACATAGTACTTCCTGGTGATCATTGGATACATTGCAGATTCTGTTATCAAGAATACTATTGCCAGTATGCCCACCTATTTGGGGAAAAAAACAGTACAAGCACAATTGAACAATTTAATAATGAACTATTCCATTTAAGAATAAGTAGCTCCTGTTAAAATGCACTGAGCTACTGCCAGATATATACAACCAGGTTTTTCAGATGCAATAGTATTCCTTTGTTTTTTTTCTTTTCTTTTTTTCCCTTGGTCTTGCCCTGTGCATTACCTGCTCTATGGTGTCTATATAATTCATTCACTGAAATATGTTGGGGAAGAGGTCCTAACCATAATCTACCACACAAATTACGGGTAGAAGAAAAACAGAGAAGGAGGATACTGCAAGGGTCAAGAAATTAGCAGCAGGTGAAAAAAGGATGACTGATGTAACTTCAATGAAGAAGTGAAAGAAAATACACAAAAAGGACAAAGATACTGAGATGTGAAGCGGAGCCACAAGTTTAATAGGTAAAGCATCATCAAATAAGAGTAGTGGATTAAGAAAACAACGATTATTTGTACCTGAACACAGGTGAAATCCACAAGGAAGTGATGGCAAAATATTCAAAAGGGAAAGGCAATAGTTTCACAAACCTAAAGTCATAACCATAGAAGGAGACCTACACAAATGAAAGCGCTAAAAAGAAGGAACTAGAAGACTATAACAGTGGAGATGGCTCAGCAAGAAAGAGAGCAAAGGGTGTGTGTGTATTCATGGAAAAAAGTGAGATAAATTCAGATTGATGTAACTAACCCAAATGGCAGAAAATAATAACAATAGATAATTATACATTGTGCGAATGCATTCTATTTTGCAAAATTGTGCACATCAAGTTGACACCACAAAAAGTCTGAATAGCTAACTTCTGAACTTGGGAAATTGAGAAAAGTAAGTAATTCTATATTTAGCTATCTTCTAAAATTTTAATGGTCAACTGCCATATACTGTTTTGCATGAATTAAGCTTAAAAGTATATGTAACAATACTGTAGCTTTTAGTTCATTTTCTAATCAAATTAGTGGTGGTGGTAAGTTCATGCGTTATTTGTCATAGATTTAGGCCTTACGCAACAGTGTTCTCCCTTACTTGAAAGTCCATTGTCCAATAGTCTAATTGTGAAGGTAAGTCTCATGCTGGCATGTCCACTTAACAACAACTAGTGAAAGTGTTGTACTAGTTACTGCTTAGTTAAAGAATAGCACAAAGTGAAAATTTTAACTAACAAATAATATTAGCTGCTTTTACACAGCTTTTCGGCTACTACAATAGTAAGCATGTCTTAATGTAGGGATAGGTCTTAACCTAATGGTAATTCTTTATAGATGCCAATTGTTTTTTGTTTTGTTCATATGTTTGTTTTAAGTCTAACTGGTGCGAGAAGTGGTTACTACGGCATTGAAGCCCCTTTACCATAATTATACATAATTTTAAAAGTTTACTGCACATTAACTGAGGTTAAACTCTCCGTGGTGATATAATAACACAATGTAAACAGCAAGATTTCTGGAGGGTATGCTTACTGTTTATTATATCCTGGAGGGTGTGGCTGTCCATGCTGTATGCAACTCACCTTCCAGGATATAATAAATAGTAAGCGCACCCTTGTTGTTTACATTAATAATAATAATAATTTATAATAATAATAATAATAATACTAATAATAATAATAATAATAATAATAATAATAATAATAATAATAATATAATTATAATAGGCAACTAACTTATTCATCATGTTTAATAAATAAATTTACCATTATCTATTTATTACGTCATTTCTTTATTATTATATATTTATTATTAATTTTTTTATTTACTTAAATTTATTAATCACTTACTTACTAATTATAATAATAATATGGTGAATTAGTATATATTAGCTTAACATGGCATATTTAATTGTTAAAGAATGTCTCGGTCCATGAATAATGAAAAGTAAAAGTTTACACCATGATCTGGTTATAATTAAACTATGCTTGCTATGTTAAGCTAATAATATATTCTCATTCAGGTTGATAATCATAGCAATGAACCTCTACGGTATAATTATGGTGGTTGATTATTATTTTGAGCAATTTTATACAATTATGGTTTACCTGAATAATGATTTGATACTGGAATTACAGTGTCCATTGCTGGCTCATTTTTTCCACTAACAAGTTTACCATCATTTTCAATATCATAGATGAATAATTTTAATTCTGATGCATTCCTTAAGTGATGACTTTCGCCCAAGTGATAACTTTCATTTTTATAAATCGTTGTAAACCTTGCTTCTGTGGTTGATAAAATCATTACAATGAAAGCACCTAGTGCTAAACTGTCCTGAATGTAATGTGCAATAAATGTACAATTGATGATATTAACAGACTGTATATAATGAGTACCTACCAAGAAAAGAACAATTAATGATCATACATGCATTCAATGATATAATAATATTATATTAGCTACAAAAAAGCTCAAAAATAGCTTTCAAATTTCCTATTCAGTTTTTTTTCACAATGTACAATTTTCTTATGAGTAGTTACTCCGCATGTTACTTGAAAATGTACTTATGAATAGGGTATTCAAGTATTTGTGGAATTATATAAAAGACCTATACAGTATTCCTTACTTTTGAATCTCACAGCATTTCAAGTAGCTACGACTCTGTTATAAAGAATCTATTACTAACCATCGCATTCTTATTACAATGCAAATATTGTATTCATTTTATTTTATAATTTGGATCATCACAAGCATTTAAATGCTAGGAACTACCTCAAATAGAGCTCAAGAATTGTGTGAAGCAGAGTGAAACGTTATGTGAAATTACTTGCCTTGTTACACGATACAATTACATAATTATTTTAACAACGTTTATGTGGGGCATTAAAACAGATTCAATATAAGTAAAAAAGAGGACTGAATCAGATTGCTTAATCTTTTTAACACTTTGACAGTCATGTGGAAATTATGGCTTGAAAAGACTTCTAGTATGGAAACACATTTTTCATCTAGTCAGTATCAATAATCAAATTTTCAATTGAAAACATTCCAGAAATAACTGTTAGTAATACAAATGTGATTTCATTATTTCCAGAAAAAAAATATAGGAATATATTTTTTAGTTCAGCTGAAATCATTTTCCATTACAGTGTTAGTCTCTTTAGTAAGGGCTTCACCCATACCAGTATTCTCACTAGTCGACATAAACTTTATTAAATGGAGAAAGTCTAGAAGATAAGCCAAAACATATTATTATATTCTTTTGAATAATTAGAAAGGTTAAGAAAATCTTTATGCATAAGGAAAGCTTCCAGAACTACAATTATATGTATGAAAATGCCACAAGTAGGTCCTTACATACATATTACATATACCTTTTTGACAACAAAGTCATTAAAATTCTGACCCGTTCCATAGTATAATCATTTTAAAACTTTTCAGGTTATCTCTGGTGTGATGACTATTACCCATCCCTGGTCTTCCTCGATATCTCAGCATAAAAGAAATGCTTACATGTTTTTAAAGCCAGTCTGTTTCAAATCCTAATGATATACCACACTTCAATATCATAGTACTACTTACTGATATTTCCAGTGTAATTTAATGATGAGTCTCCATTGAATGTGTAAAAAGTCATAATTTTATATTTTTTTCTGCAACAATCCAACGTTAATTCTACTGCAGTACTTCCATTACCAAAATTATTAATGCTTATATTTTCATTGGAATAAAATACTTTCATAGTAGAATCTAAAATTTGTCCGGTTATTGCAACACTGCAAATTCCTCCACTCTAAATATAATAAAAATATAATCAGTCAACAATACATTTTGATAAGTTTATATATAACTCAAGACTTTTGAAATATATTGGCAATTCAAAAGTATAAATAGTCACAATTATAATCTTGAAAGAGATATGACACCTTCATTTGGATGCAATAATTCCAAAGTATAAAACCTATACAATAATTATGCATGTATGTTAGTAATAATAACTGACAATAGTGTGTGTATTCATCATAAATAATTTAATAGCTAAGCCAGTTGGTAAAGTTATTTTCACAAAATTAATGGCTAAAGCATCATCACACTCAGTAAGTAGAGGCAATTAATGAAACGATGCCCATGGGAATTACAAACAAGTGAAGATGGCGAAAGTTGATTAAGTGCTCAAAAGGGGAGGCAGGGGTTTCACACAACATAACTTGAATAAAGCCACTGTATGGCAGTGGCAGGGTAAGTACTATTTAGTTATTCCTGTCTGTCCACAAGATAATAATTTCTGGACAGCAACTACAGGATTGCAGGAAAGTTGTTATAGGACAATATCTAAATTGAATTTAAGGTTTACTTTTAAACTAATGCATCAGCACTTTTTAGATGGAATAGCTATAACTATTTTATTCGTGGCACAGGCACAAATTCAACAGTTAGCTACAATGTGGAAGTTAAAGAAAATAGTAAGTGCCTGTCCTGGTCTATTGTATTTTATTTTTATAAGTTCATTTGCTATGCTGTTTGTACTACACGTAAGCGGTTGTAAGGGATGAAGGGGTCTCATGTAATTGTTCACAGGTTAAAATGCAGTAAATAGGACTCATGAGATTGGTTGATTTTTGGGTTAATTCTTTGGTAGGTGGCTGCATGTGTACACTTCTTGAGGTATCTTGTGCCACTCCTATAGTGATGATACCTGGACAGCAACTAGCTGGGATCCTGAGAAAACAAGAGGATAGAATGAATAATAGGTTAGACATTACATTATTTCCTTGTCATAACAACCTAAATTATAGAGGTTGATTAGAAGGGATTGAACTTTAATGGGGTCCCTGTAGTGTGTTTTTAAATGTGGTGGCATGATGTATGCTTGGTGAGGTTATTTCCAGTCATCATAACACCATAGTGTGCCTGTACCATAACCAGTTCTGACATCAGTGACCTAGATGATGACAATCTCCCAGTATTCTTAATAATCAGAGCTGGTATATCCTCTCAGTGCCTTTTCAGTCTTAACAGTGTCAAATGGAGCAAATGTGGATATTTAGTAGGTAGTATAATGAACTATTAATGGCATTGGAAACAATTAATGGTCTGCCACTACAAAGCTAGCCACACCCATTCATTCACAGTCACTAAAGTTCATTATTAACCCTCTGCGTGCATGCACGAGGGGGTTCTAGTAGTATATTTGTCAGTCTGTCTGCCTGTCAGCATTCGATTTCATGAATGGCTGAGAACTAACCTTTAAAACAAGTATGACCTGATAAAGTGGGAGAATTTAAGTCCCTTAAATTGACCACTTTTTCAAATTCTGAGCTAGTTTCTGAGTAAATGCGGAGAAACTTCAGCTCCAAACAAGCACAAATTTGATACAACAGCCGTTCACTTTCACGTACATAATATATTCACGTCATGCAGCAGTCACACGATCACTTATAGTTCGCGTATTTTCTCTTAACCACATGTATCCTCGATAGTTTTAAAAGTTGAACTTTGTTGTGTAATAGTGCTTTGAGGGTTCACACCCTGGGTACAGGCAGTCAGAATGACTATCATTCAGTAGATTGTTGTATAGCAAGATATGTGGAGAAGTGTGCAGGATGTAGTTTCAGAATTGTTGTACAGATATGCTTATAGCCCGTTACCCGAGCGACCGCGCTTGTCGTTAAGAACTATAAATCGGATACAGTCTGGAATGCTCGTAAGAAAATGTATTAGCAGGAAAAGTCTGATATAGTTCTTAGCAACCATAATTATGGTGGAAGGCAGATCAAAGCAAAATGGAATAATGAAGAGTCAATACAATTACTAAGATAGCTAACGCTATACTTTGCTCGTTGTTTATGTTTGGGCTATAAAATAGTTATAAACCAAAATCATTAGTTTTATATTTCGATTTATAAATCCTCGCCACTCGGGCTGCGCCCTCGTGTCTCGGAGTTTATTATAAATCGCATACAAATCTCAATTTTGGTTTATAACTATAACATATAGAATATTGTATAACAGGTGAAGATTAGATTATACTAATGATAATGTAGGAGGTCGTTTGCGATAGAGAGCTGTGTTGTCAGGTTTGTTTAGAGTAGGGATAATTGAGGTTTTTATGGAGTAAGGAACGAACTTGTAAGTTACTTCAAGTCTGTTATGAGTGGGCAAAGTTAAGTTGTACTTGTTTTGTGGTTGTAGTAGGTAATGTAATAAGTTGGACATATAATGAAGGATATCGGGTAAGGTTCTTATATTAGCAGGGGTTGATAGATTTTAATTAATCATGGGGTGCACTTGTGTATTGCATCAGAGTTGGAGCATGATAGTGTTGTGCTTCAATAAAGGGTTAGTGGATGTGAAGAAATTACTAAATATAATGCATACCAGTTTGTCTTCATTCTATGTCATGGTGGTGTGCCATGGCTTCGTAATTCCAGTAGATATTGTTAATGTTTTTGAGGAAATGAAGACTGAGATGTAGGGTAAATGGCATATTTACACATGGGTGGCCAGATATTGCTTGATCACCCGCCTGGTATGCTTCTACATGATAGATTAGAGTTAGATGTGTTCTCTCTCTTTCACAGGCTTTTTCTAAACAATACAGAATTAAGAAATATTTGGTCGCCACTGGGAATCGAACCCAGGACCGCTTGTATAGCGCACAAGCGCTCTGCCACTGAGCTACGACAACCACCCGGCGAACAAACACTTTAATTCTGTATTTATACTGTTAAGGGGTACTGCTATGCTACAGTCTCACTCTCAACAGACCAACGAAATTTCTCTTTTTTCATAGATTCTTATTATTCATAGATTCTTATTTTGTTGACTTTTTTCCTCATCTAATTTATCGCTTCACAATTTCATTCTTAGCCTTGTTTTACTCATAAGATGTATTCTCTTTCTTTCACAGGCTTTTTTTAACAATACAGAATTTAAAAATATTTGGTCACCACCGAGAGACTCATTGCCTTGGATAGCCAATATTGTGACACACAAGCTGAATGTTATGATGTGCACATACTGTGAAAAGTCCTGACTGTATCAAATTCAAACACTTCAGGGTGGTCCAGGACTGCCACCGACTGTCCCAGTCCTAAAATTTACTTGGGACTTTTCAGGACATTTCTGTGTGTCTCAGAGAATAAAAATCTCAAATCAAGATACTCAGTAAAATTATCTGGGATATCCTGTGAGTCCTAAAATCCCAAGAAATTTTAAGACAACTTGGGATATCCCCAGTTGTCCTACCACTAGAAACCCATATATCTCAGTCATAAAGTCCCAAGAAGTGTTGGGACTACTTGGGATATCCCTAGTTGTTCTACCAGTGTAGAATCATAAATCCTAGTCCTATGTAAGGAGAGTGGGTTGCACAGAGAACAGTAGCACTCACTTAGGGAGTGCCAATCTGGGTTGATATGACTGAGGGCCAAGAACAGTGATTCTTTCCTGGGATTAGAAATGGATACAAATCTGGTTGTTATGACTCCCAGATATAAAATTGAGTTAACTGCCGATGATTAGGAGTTCGGTCGAACCAAAAGTCAACAATTAATATAATGTTGTGTTGATGTTTTTTTTTAAAGTCCATCTCTGCTATGCAGCAATAGTGGTGTGGTCGGACAGTTTATCTTGTAGAGACTTTGACTAGTCAGCACTAACAAAAGCCACGTCATACTCACTTGTCAGCTGCAGATTGCACTGACAAGTGAAAGCGGTCTGGCTTTTGAGAGTGCATTTTACACAGATGCATCTATTTTGTGTAGGTGTGATGCAGTAGCAGAATGTCTATAGTGGTTTTAATTAAGTTGGACTGAAAGTAATCAGTAAAAAAAACAATGTGTTACAGTCGTTGTAGCAGCAGCTGTATGAGATACCCACGGTAGTCTTTTTGCAGAAGTAATCTGGCAATCCTCATCACTTATTAATGTCTACTTTGAATGGAACTTCTTATAATTTTTAACTTTTGTAAGCATGCACTAGGAGCAGTCAATGGGGTGGCAGATGTGACGACTGAAAATAGAGCTGATCTGGAATCACTTTTGTTTAGAGTCTCCAGTTTCAATTATATATTATTATTATTATTTTATATTATAACAATTACCAAAAATAATTTTTTTAAATGTCCTGTTATAGCTGAAACAAAGGACAATGACAGACACTAATGTAAAAAATTAAAATACTTTAGCTTTTTTTTTTGAAGTACTCATAATTTATGCAATAAAAACACATGTAACTTACAAATATAGTAGTGAACTTTAGAGTGCCATTCTCATACTGAGCTGGTAAATCCTCGATCCCTGAAAAGTTAAACGTCATGAAAAATCATTCGCTGATTAGTTGGTTCTATTTGTAATTTGTCAGTTATGTTTATAATTGTCATACATGAAATTTTTTTTTATATTAAAATACCTATAAATTCATCTTGTTTTACATTTGTATAGAATAGACGATTGTGTAGAATAAACAGTTGTATAAAATGAATACATCCATGCAAATAATATTCTAGGAATCAAACTGCTAGACGTTAGGGTTGAACATAACATAATCTGAACATCATCAAACACACACTCAATAATCAAGCTTGTACACACCTCATGTATTTATTTTGTCATCACATAGACACCGGCCTACTATATTGACTGGCTATGCGTTATAATCATTACTGAGCGCTTTAAAAAAAGTTTGTGTATCGTTCACTTCTTTGAGTATTATTATTTTGAAATTATATTAATACAAGTACAATAAGCACTTTGGACCTTCCATTAACTGAACTACAAGTATCTAAGACCACTTCCAGTGTTGTGTTAGCCGACATAGAGATAAAGTGCTTATGAAACTTGTTCTTGCCCCCCTTCAATATTATCCTTATTCCCTTCCCAAGTAGTCTCGGTGGGTGTGAGTAGTTGATAATTGTGCTTACTTTTTGTGCGGAACTTCAAATCAGCCAAATATTATCATCTCACATAATGAAGGAAGTCATGATAATTGTCAAGTTAGTTATGCCACCTAGACATTCATAGCAAGAGTTAGTGCTGCTATGTGCCAAGAAATTATTTCCAGGCAAATTCACAAAATATTTACTGACAAGTTAGGGGAATATTATGACAATGGTGTTAAACTAATGTAAGAAACAATAACATCTTTATCATTATAATTTATCAATGGTATTGAGCAGCACAATACAGCATGAAATAAAACTGTGCAATAGTTCACTCTGAGTCATTTCATGGGTCATGAACCAAAAAATGGCATTGTAAAGATATTTAGGGTGGAATAAAAAATAGTACTATTATGCTCATCGGAGTGTGATGTGGTGGAATATTTCACGAGCAGGCTAATATGTTCTCACGAGCCATAGGAGAGTGAAAATAAAGCCCGAGAGTGAAATATCTTGCCATATCACTCTGAAGAATGTAATAAGTGGTTTATTCCATGCTAGATATCTTCATTAAAGAAGTTTGTACTAGAGTTGGTAATTCTTGATTGATAGTTGGCTGTAAAACTTTCTAAAGGCTCCCTACTCTCCCAATGGATATTTTAGCAGCTGGTTGAGTAAGCTTCACTTAGAGGAAGGTATCTGTAAAAACCCAGAAAGCTGGTAAGCCAGGCAGGTTGCTTTAACTACTAGGGTAATGAGCTTGAGCAATACAGCCTTGAGATAACACCATGTGATTACCTGAGTTATCTCCTGGTCATGTACCTAAAAGTAACATTGTAATGATATATATATTATGACTAATGGCTGATAATACGCACCTTCTACATAATTATTTAGGAATATTCTGGATTCTCCAGGACCAGCTGCATTATACGGGATGATTGTTACGTTCACAAATTTATATGTCAAATTTAGAACTGTAGGTTGGATGTTGATTGTAGTACTGGTAGTATTGGTTGAATAAACACGTGTCATACAACAATAGACATGAACTAAATATGAAATATCAAAACGATTCTGTGAAATATTCAGTGTAAATGGGGGATTCCATCCCAATATTAAAGGTCCATCTCCTGAATCATGAGTAATAGTTATATTCGATACTCCATCAAGAATCCCTAGATATCCACAACAGACTATATATAACATTGTTGCTTGCTTTAATAGTAGTTATCTTAGCATAATAAAACTGTATTATTTCCTGTGACATGTAGTATTAAATACTAGCAAGTAACCCACCACAATAGTGGCGCTTGATGTATTGCAAAGTAAGAATGCAGTAACACAAGTTATCTTGCTCAGTTATCATTCTCTACCATTGGTTAAGGAAGGGTGAATAAGTTTCCCTCTCCTGCTCCCTTTTTTCTGAACTATCTGAGCTTTTCTTATACCCCACCTCTCCTTTCTTCAGCTCTTCTTCTTGAGTCATGGAGTCCCCTTTTCCTTTGTCAATCTCTCCTGCTTCAGAATTTCTGTCCTACTTTGAGAAACTTTTGTCTTCTATTTTGTACTTTCCGCCTTCCTTTTGGAAACTAACCCCGCCTTTACTCGTCGATTCCACATGCTTTTTTGTTACGCTCCTGTACTCGCCGATTCCAATTGCTTTTTAGTTACGATTAATCGCCTTTTACCTTCTCTTTCATACCTTCGCCTCCCTTTTTGAAACCTACAAAGCTTTCACTCGTCTATTGCAACCGCTTTTTAGAATTAGCCACCAATTTCTACTGAATGTGACAACACTTTACCTAACATGAGATGACGATGCCTTGATAATCCGTCTAACGCTTATAAATTATTCATGAATAAACACAGACACACAAGCATATTAATAGCTTCAGTAAATTTTTGAAAATATTAATTAGAAATGAACGTTAAACTTACCAGTCCCAAGCCTGCAAGATAATGTATTTACCACATGAATTTCTCTCAAAACACATGAATGTGACTGTGCACTATCAATTTTGGCACAACACGGACCTTGTCAAAAAAATTCTTTTCACTTCACGTTTGCCAGCATCAAGATGTGGAGCTCTCTAATGCACCATCAATATGAGGTAGACAATCCTGTCTACCACATTTTTCATCTTATTTGAACATTTTCCACCTGATCTTTTCACACTACTACATATAGTTTGCAATGGTTCTAGATACAACCATGCTGTTTATCCAACTATTGTTTTGTGAAACAATGTAGTAACTAAAACTCAATTTCATAATGTATTGAGTATCTGTTTGGATGTATGTACAAAAATTTATGATCACTTGACCCTTTTACACTGACCAACTCATGGAGGGTAGCTAACAAGCGTACTGTTCATTGAAATTAATTAATATTTAAAGAGTTAGTTATGAAATAATATAGTCAAAGATAAATTTTAAGATGTAAAATATTTAAAGCAAATATTTACGTTGAATGTAAAATACCTTGTACTTGAAAGAGCCCATTTGTGGGGACCATGCCATTGTCCAGTTTACAGCATATTCTTGTGTTATTAAGCTTCGGAGTTACAGATTTTAAAAAGATCAATGTTGAATGAGTATGATTGTACACTACAATGCTTAGTGAGTCATTATTGTATGTGCTTCCATTGACAATCCAGAGACTCCCTCGTCCTCTTGTTTGACAGGAAAAAGGGTAGTTTCCTCCCAATACTCCAACGAATACTTTTGTAGACATAGATGGGCAATTGTCACGGAATGCATAGCCTATAAAATAGAACAATTTCACACCTAGGCTGTCTTTGAACCCTGCTATTTAACGCATATTGCTCGTGTAATAGCTAGATGTAATTCGTTCTTTTAGCTAGCTAACTGCACGAGCACACTACACCTAATAAAAAAATAAAAATTTAGCATACCTCTAAATAGAAGAGCCAGGAGAGAAATGAAAACAATTTTAAGTTGCATGACTGAGGTCGTTACAAACTCTACACGCTAGCTAGATGAAAGTTATATTTATATCACGTAAGCCTCAACTGCACACTACTCCCACTACAAAGAAAAGGGGTGTGTGTTTATTTTACCCTGCAAACTCCCAGAGGGGTGTGCATTTATTTACCTCAAGTTTTGTTGTGGGCCTCAACGACCCACTACCCCATCAACTACCAGAAAAATGGGCGTGTGCTGATTTTACCTAACAATTTTGAGCGGAGCCTCCCCTGTAATATAATTCCTCGCTTGATGCAACGGAGCGGTTGTAGAATAAGTGGATAGAGTAAGTTGCTTAGTTCATCAACTTAGCTTACTATGTGTAGCTATATGGACTAGCTAGGTACATAATCTAGCTAGAATATAACCTAACTAAGTAACACTTGAATCTTAGTTCTAGGTAATTTTGACATAGCTAATTATACCACAGCTGCAAGTAGTCTGGCGAGCCGACCCTTTACCGTACGAGGAAGCGTAAAAGGGTCGGCTCGCCAGACTAAGCTGCAAGAGTATAGACCAGTTATCTAGTTATGATGTCATGCTTATTTCTTTGATTCTAGTTTACTACAAACTATGTGGGCACCGCTTTGTCTAATAATTTACTTACTTGCTCACCAAGGAAATGGAATTGGAGGTAATAATCACATTGTCAAGAGAATGGCATGAAATCTATGATAGCTCTAGTTATGTGTGATGTATTACTACAGGTATAGCTATAAAAAAAGAGTTATATATTATATTGTTATTTGATGGGCTAAGTGAGCAAGACAGCATTAGGGATAAATAATTCAAGATTGTAGGCATATTATATATTTGACCAGCGAGAAAAAAAATAAAACAATTTTAATTAGGTTGTCCCTGAAATGATCTGAATGATGTGGGATGCAGTTAAGTCTTACAAACTTATCATGTAGTTTATTTTCTATTCGAGTTAGTGGTGAAGGTTATCTTGGTAATTAACTATTTATCATCGCCATACACCCTATACAATAGTAGTATTGCTCTTGAAAATACATTGTCTAATATCAAGTCACCAAGAGATTGCAGTACAAGTCTTTTGTTGGTATATCCAGTGAACAAATGTGTGTATGTGTGTATGTTGGTGTGTGGGTGTGAATGTGCGAACGTGTGGGTGTATTACAGTTAGAAGATTGAAGTTAATATCCCAGCTTTTTATATTGTGTTCATTAAAAAAAGTGAGAATTTTTTTCCCAGTAATACTGAGATAAGTTTTATTTTGGCTAATAGCTTTACCAAGAATTTGGTGCTAATAAGTTCTTTACTAAACCTCATCACTAACTGATGATCTGGGTGAGCGTCCTTTGTTCTCTGAATTACTTGAGTCCTTTTAACCATGCGAACAAAAATTTTAATTGCGCCTTACGTAATGCGGTCACGGGCGCACGCGAGACACAGAAGATTGATTGCTTGGTGAGAGGGTGACACTAAGCGGGAGAAAGAAGACGAACGTTTGAAGATTGCCTCGGGGACAGTATTATCGAACGATAGAGTACGCTCTAGGCTATTGGGAAAGCATAAATTCGA
>WLWI01002100.1_pt1 | contig 17228 bp, 10 predicted proteins | sample 6701501 | NCBI WGS metagenome assembly WLWI01 (sample SAMN12718690, study PRJNA515312) | sponge metagenome | isolation source: marine sponge | host: Mycale hentscheli | place: New Zealand: South Island, Marlborough, Capsize Point | collected 2014-11-01
TGTAGGTTCATCTGTCATTAGCAAGGGATCTAGCATGTCATCTTGTGATCACGAGGAAGCCGACACTCGTATGTGCATTCATGTACAAGATTGTCTGCAGAAAGGTGCCACAGTTATATTAGTGCGGGCAGTGGATACAGATGTGATTGTGATTTTAGCTGGTATTTTCTTTCAACTCCGATCTGCATTTCCAGAAGTACAGATATGGGTGGCATTTGGTACAGGAAGATTCTTCCGATATATCTACGTTAACAAGATTTGTGAAAATCTTGGTGAATCTAAATGCCAAGCTCTACCTTTCTATCGTACATTCACAGGTTGTGATACGACATCACAATTCTTTGGAAAACGCAAGAAATCTTCTTGGGAGGCGTGGAAATCGTATTCCCAAGTTACCGAAGCATTTCAGTATGTGATGACATTCCCGTTTCAGTTATTACAGTCAACGAGCTCTTAGAACGCTTCACTTGTGTTCTATATGACAAGACGACATCAATTTCACAAGTAAATGAGCTGAGGCAGGAGTTATTCTCCAAGAGAGCAAAGCTTATCGAAAATATTCCTCCCACTCAGGTATGTTGCCACACAACTTATAGCTATGGGAATTGTAGCATTTTCATCATCATTATAATTATTTGCAGGGTGCTCTTCTGGAACAAGCTAACAGAGCATTTTATCAAGCAAGCATCTGGGCAATAAGCCTCAATAATCTGCAAAATGTTCCATCACCTGCTGAGGAATACGGTTGGGCTCTCGAGACTGAGCCTGAGGTTTAGAAGCCAGTCTGGACAAAACTTCCAGAGGTGGCTAAGGCCAGTCAGGAACTTTTGAAGTGTGGCTGCAAAGCATTGCCCTTGTGTAGCAGAAAATGCAAGTGTAAAGATGTTGGACTGTCTTGTACACCTCTTTGTCACTGTGGTGGATAGTGTGACTAATTTATAGTAACGGTTATATATCAAATTTTAAAGAATTTTTTAAAAACATCAGTGTTAATCACAAAAAAGGTGCCAGAAAGTGGCACCCCTTCTAAATATGTTTCACATACCATAACCAAACCACACACCAAATTTCATGCTTTAGACCAGCCAGTAACTATTTTTCCAACTTACTCCCTAGCTAATAGTATGGATGGTACGTATGCCATTTAGACGCGCGTGCGAAGAACGTTTTTGTTCCAAAAAAACACGGCTTTTTAGGCTTGACCCCAGTTTATTCTGAAACTACAGCATTAAGAAAGCCTTACTTTATACTTAAGCTCTAAAGTGTGAGAAAATTCAGGCGAAAACGCTTGCTTTTCAAGAAACAAAAAGTCGATTTTACCGGTTACTATGGCTTTGAAGACCCATTTCCAGACCTAATTTCAAAACTTCACACCGTTTTATGGGATACGGAGTGCCGCTTGTTGGTTGGTCAAGAGTCATTGGTAGTCAGAATGCCGTAGTATTAATGCTAAGGAACCTACTACTACTCGAGGGAAGCTGAATTAAGTACGTAATTTCATATTGGTTAGCTAAATATGCAAAAATAACTCTGGCCTTTCTTTTTTGGAGCTAAGAGCTTGTTGTCAACAGTGACTTGTAAATTCAAATAGTCAGAATGACTCAAATTTGGTACTACAAAAGTTACCACTGCTCAGGTAAGAAAGTAATATTTTTATTTGTGTACTAAAATTGATTGTCTTTTGTTTTTGTAGGTAACAGCTTGTCAAGAATTCAAGGTAATTCAGATGGTCAAAGTAACTTCAATTTAATACTACAGAAGTTATCAATAATCAAGAATGAGGTAAGTAGAAATTCCATATATGTTGGCTAAAATTACAAATAATAACACTGGTTTATTGTTTATCGTAGCTGAGAGCTTGTTCAAGAGTTACTGGTGATTGAGATTATCAGAATGGCATATGTTTTATACTACAAAAGTTACCATTAATCAGGTAAGAGAGTGATTTTGTATTTGTTTGCTGAAATCAAATGTCATAACTGCTATTATAGTGTTTGCATGAAGTAAGCTAAAAATAGTAACATTTTATGTTACCTAACTGTCAGGCTCGCTCGCCATTTGTGCTCAAGCACACCACTAGTTATTCTAATTTCTATTTATGTAGGAAAGAAATGATTGAAAAGTCATTGCTAAAGACAGATATTATTAGCACTGTAACTTTGAATTTATCACGTCTAATTATATTTTTATAATTACTCCTGATAAATCTTTACAATGTAAAAGGGGAATAGTTCCACTATGTCTGAAACTATTAATTATAATATACGTCTACAAAATTTAGTAGCTATAATTATCACAAACATATAAAACCATTGTGTTATAATTATTCCATGATAATTTCAATAATAGTTTACATTAAATCTACAAATAACTCTAAAGAAATTATATCTGTAATACTTTATTAATATACACTGTATTATGTATAAACTAAATTATGACTAATAAATTAAAATACAATTTGTAACTTACCTTGGGAAATATGGTACTTATGAATCTCATTTGTATAGCCACGACCATCTTGATGATGTATATTCTTAGTAAATTGTGATTCAGACTGCAGTTCACCTGATGGTATGCCATAGCCTCCAATGACGATTAACGAATCATTATAATATATCATTTGACACTCAGATTTCCTCATGGGTCCACTATCATGTTGTGGTGAGAGTTGCTTCCATGTTATAGATCTGGTGTCTAGCTGATGTAGTGAAGCATGGAATGATGTACCATCTGGACCACCAAAAAAGTAGAGAATGTGACCTGAATAAGATGTTGCACAGCCAAATATTCCAGGAGGTAGAGTACCAGATGTTGGAAGTTCTTTCCAGGATTCTGTAGAGCACTCATAGATTTGAATTACGGTACTCAGTTGTCTTATATTCTCAACAAGGTTGTCAGCAAAACCTCCATAAACATACAATTGTTCAGAACTTGCCGAGGCAGAAGTAAGTGCTCGAGGTGAAGGTTCATAGTTACTGAGAGGCTGATCTACGATATATTTATAGTGTAAATTGTATAAATTAAATTAAATTGTACAGAAACACAAAGTAATATTATTTCACTGCAGAATTAATGTAAAGGTGCATTATATGTTTTGCTAATATTATGTTAATATACTGAAATAATTTTTTATTCATTGAAATGTAATTTTAATTTGTTTAAAATGTTTCATGTTTACTTTTCAGTCATCACTTGTCCTGTACTTGGATATTGCCAATAAATATTTTAGTTAGAATTTAGCTGTTGTTGGTAGTTAGCTGTTTTATAAATTATTATGACAGTATATACCACAATGGAAAATATTGTTTAACTGCCAATCCATAAGTCATCTAAGGCAGCTGCTAACATTATAGTCCAAAAACAGCTGTCAACACTATTAATACTCTTAAGTGGATTATACTTGTACTCCTTAAAATATTAAACACATATCAGGTTAATCATGCTTCAGACAGGTTGTTGGGAAAAAATTAAGGAAATATGGCTTGCATATTAAAAAGTAACATAATAATTAATGATTGATATCTTATTGTTTAACTGAATTTAGTCAGATAACAATTTTGCTACTCAAGTTGTGTTACTACATGTTTCAATGTCTGTAGGTTACTAATCTGCACCAATGCTGTACATGTCAAGTATGTATATTTTCATAATTCAATTTAAAGCTCTGATGAACATTTACATTTCATAATTTCTTTCTCAGCCGTCTTTTACTCATTAGATGTATTCTTCCTGAGTTCGATTTCCGGTGGTGACCAAATATTTTTAATTCTATTTTGTGTAGAAAGCCTGTGAAAGTAAGACAATAAATCTAATGAGTAAAAGAAGGCTGAGAAAGAAATTATAAAGTGATAAATTAGTGGAGTAAAAAAGGTCAACGAAAAAAAGAATCTTAGAAAAAAGGGAATTTTTGTTTGTCTGTTGAGAGTGTGACTGTATCATAGCAGTACCTCTTAACAGTATAAATAAAGAATTAGAGTGTTTGTTTGTCGGCTGGTTGTCGTAGCTCAGCAACAGAGCGCTTGTGTCATGTAAGTTTGGTTCCATTCCTAGTGGCGACCAAATTTTTTTAATTCTATATTGTTTAAAAAACCTGTGAAAGTGAGAGAATACATCTAATTTACATTTCAATTGAAATATAATAAAGAAAATCAGAAATTTATCTTCACCTAATATATTGATTCCCTTACAAGTGGCAGCAGTAATGGTTGACTACATTTTAACATCACACTGTATAGAGGTAAATTTACCTTTATTATAGGGGCCAGGATTGGCTTCTACATCTCCACATAGTAATAGTAATTTCTGTTTTAGTGAAGTAGTTCTGGAATGAATTTCTTTTAAGATATTTATTGAACTATTCCAAATGAACCAGTTCAATGGTAGAGATAGCAACTCTACATTATTATTTGTCTCTAGTGACTTTATTACAGTACAGAGTTTGGAATAATGAGATTTAGTTTTCCTTCTAAAAATCCAGATCATTGTGATGGCTATTAACAGATATTGAGTGTTTGAGAAACATTGAGGTTGATTGATATATGAACAACGAGTCTCCCAGAGCGTTGATCTGTATAGTCTTCTGTTGCTACTTTCCCAGTGTGGAGCAGGATAACGATGGCGACCCATGCTATATCTGTAAAGTTGATAACATTTATATTATAAGAAATTATAACTACATCCTATCATGTTAGGAAAAGCTTTTTGTGTTGTTTATATCAGACCACCACAGGGCAAAAACTTGAATTTCCTGTAGTCATGTATTTGGGACATTTCATGCTTTCACCACCTTTCCTGTATAAGATAGGGCTAAATGTCCTGCACTATAGGACACTTAGCCCTATCCATTGCAGGAAAGGTCGTGAAAGCATGAAATGTCCTAAATAGTTTACTACACAAAATTCAAGTATTTGCCCTGTGCACTATCTATTTTAACATATTTGTAATTCCATAAAAATGTTTTATTTGTAAATGATTTATCTTAATCAACATGTGTAAAATATTGAAGTGAATCTTTAACTATACTAAACAAATCAGTTTAAACATTTACTATTCCTTTTATTTATTCAATGTTAATTCTAGACTGAACTTCACAACCCTGTATTAGTGAAAAATAATAATAATAATTTAATGTAATGAACCGACAACGATAGCTATTGGTTGCTGATGGCTGATTAATAATTGTTATGTTACTTTACTTCCTATTGAATTTATATATATTTCATGAAATTTTTTTGAGAGAAACGAACACTGTATTTTGAACCAAGTTTTAAAAAAAGTGGAAGCATTAGTGAGCTTTATGCAATCAACAACTATTGGTGGATTAGCTAAGTAAAGTCTTTGCCGATTATGCAAAGTAAACAGATATGAGGTTCAATTTCCAAGATAAATGATGGAAAAAGTACAATTCTGTTGCGGACCGTGGCCAAGTGATAAGTGTGTGTGATTAAAATACACTTCAATAGTCTCTATGAAACTTTCTAGTGAAAACTAATACTCAGAAAAAGCTCATGGTCTAGCTCACCCAAACCTTGAATTTAAACTTAGTCTTTCAAAGATTCAGTCATTCTCGGCTGAAATAATTATACTAATAGGAAATTTTCCTCTTTTTAACAGCCAATATTTTTAAATTATAACTTAACCCGACGTTTCGACATCTTGCCGAAGTCCTATTTAGGTCGAACTCTCCGTGGTGATATATTAACACAAAGTAGACAGCAAGATTTCTGGAGGGCACGCTCACTGTTTATTATATCCTGGAGGGTGATTTACATGCAGCATGGACAGCCAGCATCCTGGAAGCTCTTATAAACCTATGTCATGAGACATAGGATTAGTTTATATAAAGCTTTTAAGCTCATTGTCTTGCTAGCACATTATCAACTAAACCTTAAATTTAGCCTTAGTCTTGCATGCCATACATTCTTCCTTCTTCCTGCCACTTGCAGCAAGAAAATGGGTCGGTGAACACCTACAGTATTTCCCAGTTTTATTGGAATGCAACTAGTGAAGCATGGACCAATAGTGTATTTAAATCATGAACTAATGGATGTCTACATTAACTGTCAGTTCGGAAGGTCTTTGCTTAGGGAAATTTGCTTAAAACAATTGTTATCAAGGGACTTTGAGCTGTGAGTGGAGAACTTAAAGCTTTCTCCTGAGAGGAGCGTCTGAGTTTGCTGCTTGTGAATTCTGAGAGTGCAAATAAAAGTATAGGATAGCAGCCTTCTGCTGCTCATTCATGTTTTATGTGCATCTTTATACTCCAGATGAAACAGTTTGTAGGGCTTATTTCAGATTTCAATCACTACCACTTCCATTGGAGTGAAGTTTTAATGCTCAATCATTTGTATAGTCAGTTTGAGGTTAGTCATGTGACTGGTATAACCTACAGACATTCCTATAGCGCACCTGAAAACTTTATGGCCGTCCCCAGACCATTAAAGGTATGGTTCACAAGATTACATATTAAAAGACTGCACAAGTCTCTTTTGTTTTTGCATCTAAACAACCCTCCATGCCCCTAATCAAGTGTGTCACTACTTAAGCTCACAAGCTATAAAAAAAATTGGACTTACTATGTTCCCAATATGAAAGTTTAAAACTATGCATACGCCGCTTCTAATGCGAGTTCTAACCCAACAAATCAATTGAGCTGGAGTCAGACAACACGCAAATAAACTATAGAGAGTATGGAATCTGAGGACCATCCGATGTGGCTCAGCAGTAACTCAGCCCCACCCCCAGGACCAAAACAAGCGTATAACATGTGATACAATTCAAATAAACCCTTTACCCATGCACGATAGCAGTATAGATCTTGTCAGTCGAATCAGTCATTCTGTTGTTACAATGGTAGTTGTCGGAGGGGGCGTAACTTCCTCCGAACCAATTGGTGGGTGTGGCATAGATGTTATTACCGCCCGAAGGACCAGGAGTTCTGTGGACGTATGTATGTCATTTTTTACTTTGACTCTTGCATTTATTGTGTTTGCTTCGTGGTCTATCCCTTCTCACTTCTCCACTAAACAGAATCATTCAGTTTAGCCATCCCGTATCATTCAAGGAAATGTAATTGTTGGCCCCTTGTATTAGGTTCTATCTAATGCCACAAAACACTTTTAGGTAAACCTTACTGTTGGACTCAAACATGTACAGTAATTCTTCAGAACTTTTTTTTTTTAAGTTGCGGCAAAAGGTTTCTTTGGTACTGAGACCCTATACCAGACATAATTTCAAGAACTCAGCCATTTACATAGTAGCTTTGCGTGCTTGTTGTCAAGAGCTACCATTAATTATGATAGTCTTCTAACTATTACAGTTGACTTAGCTACATGCATTCCTCAAGAAGCTAGAAAATTTCTTTTGGCTGAAAATAGACAAAGTGACAATAATATCTGACCTATACACTTCTTTATAATAACACTAAACACTAGGGTGGACTAAGTCCACATTTGGCGGACCAAATTTGCTAGCACTTTTGGCCTGGGGGGGAACAAATTTGCTAGCATATTTAGTCTCCCGGACTGTTACCACTATCGGAATTGGTCTGATCTGACCGAAAACCACACGGACCTAATTTCATGTAACACCGGCATCTACGGTTCATAGTTGTGCATGCTCATAATTCTCATATATTGTGTGAATTATACATATATACATTAATATAAGTGGAGACATGAAACATCTGATCAGTTGAACACTTTTTAGAACATATGTTATCGTCAAGGGATTTCTGATTATTTAATACTGGAAGTGCATTACTAATAAATGTGACTAGATTAAATGTATTAAGTATTTACAATCAATCTACTTTACTGATCCCATATCACAATCCAACTAACTTTCTGGAGAAAACTATTATTGAGAAAATAATTTGTAGTCTAGCTTGTGAATTATCATAGTTATCTCAGTCTCACTATCACTTTTGAGGAGGAGTAAAGGGTCAGGCAACACCCTCTGTATTTCCCAAACCTATTGAAATGAAATCAATAGAATGTTCCATGACCCATGATTGTATTTAATCCTGAACTACTGTAAGTCTGCATGGATTTTCCGTTTGGTTTTGCTAGAATGTCAATTTACTTTGTCTTACTTGTTTAAATCGATTAGGAGAGCTTACTTAATTTTTTTTGTGAGAAATTTGATCTGTGAATATCTTTTAACTCTTGTAAAATTCGCGTAACAGCCGCGTTTACAATGAATTGTTTTGAAAATGTGCTACAATTCACATAAAATTGTGGGTATGGTCTCAAATAAAGGCCAGATAATGGACGAGCTGGCTGCGGCTAATCCTAAGAGTATGTATTATAAGCATTACTCCAATACTTTAGAGTTATAATGGGATGGTTTAGACCGACTAGCATGTGGACGGGTCTCCGATATGTGTGATCGGAACACCGGACATCCACCGCCCTGGTTAAACCGTCTGTGCCTGGGAAGATCTTGATGACCCGAGCTAGGGGCCAGTTTCGAACTCGCAGTGTCTCGTCCTTGATCAGCACGACTTCGCCAACTTCGACATCCTTGACAGGTCGATGCCACTTCTGCCTGGCTTCCAGAGATTGCAGGTAGATTGTCCTCCAGGCTGTCCACAGATCTTGGTTGAGTCGTTGGACTAGGTTCCATCTCCTGAGACGAGTGATGGGGACTTCAGGATTGGTGTTGTCTGATGGAGCAGCTTTCAGAGGTCTGCCAATGAGGAAGTGTCCGAGAGTTAGGATGAAGTCGTCTGGATTGGTCGATGAGATTGGTACAATCGGTCTGGAATTAAGGACTGCTTCTGCCTTGGAGAGTATGGTGGTTAGTTCAATGAAGGTGAGAAGGTGCGAGCCGACCATCTTCCGGAGCAAGATCTTCATTGCCTTGACTCCAGCCTCCCACAAGCCACCGAAGTGCGGAGCACGAGGAGGGCTGAAGTGCCAAGTGATGTTGTTGCTGGTAGTGAGGTAAGAGGTGAATTTCTGTGTTTCATCAGGCGTCAGGAGCTGTCGTAGTTCTTGTATCTCGTTGCTGGCTCCCAGGAAATTGGTGCCGTTGTCCGAGTATACGTGCAGGGGAAGACCTCGTCTTGCGGTGAAGTGTTGGAACGCAGCCATGAACTCTGGAGTTGTCAGGTCGGCGCACAGCTCAAGATGCACTGCCTTCGTAGAGAAGCAAACGAAGATACAGGCATAAGCCTCGATGCGAACCGGTCGTCTGGTGTGGCCTTGCCGGACGTAGAGGGGTCCTGCGAAGTCGACGCCCATGGTCTGGAACGGAGGTGTCAGAGTCGTCCTCGCGAGAGGAAACAAGCCCATCTTCTGATTGAGCGTCCTGCTGTAGGCCTTCTGACAAACGACGCACGTCCGGCTCAGGTGTTTCAAGTGATTCCAGAGTCCTGCGATGTGGTATTTGTCCGAGAGCAGGCATAGCATGGTTGAGGTTCCTGCGTGGGAGTAGTCTTGATGGAGTGTAGAGATCAACAGTCTGGTCAGTGGAGATTTGAGCGAAAAAGGTGTGAGAGATCTCGGCTGCTTGACGTCTCGAGGGTTCCTCAGTCTGCATTGCATGTTCAACTTTCCGTCTTTCAGAAGAGTCACGTCGAAATTGTGAAGAGGGTGCTGTTTGGGCAGTTGAGTTTTTGGAGTGAGGTGATCGAATATGTCCGAGTGAGTCTCTCGTTGAGATCTGATGATGAGGTACTGTTTGGTGTCGTGAATTTCCTCCGTGGTCAGATGAGGTTCCAGGACCTTCGAACCTTTGTGATGTCGAGCGTTCTGCACGAACCGTCGAATCCAAGAGATTACTCTGACCAGGCGATGATAGGAAGAGAACCACTCTCGTAACTCGTAAGATGACTGCTTTCACCTCGGGAACTGCTGAAGGAGCTTGGAAGTTAGGCGGAGGCCATTGGTCCGGAGGTAGACTGAGCCAGTGAGGTCAGTGCCACCATAGTGAGGACTTGAATAAAGTTTTAGCCGGTAGTCCACGACTTAATAAGTCTGCGGGGTTGTCTCCTGATCTCACGTGTTTCCATTTCAACGTGGGCACTTTCTCCTGGATGTGGGCGATCGGATGAGCCACGAATGTCTTCAAGGAGCATGGTGACTTCCGGAGCCAGCACAGCACTATTGCAGAGTCTGTCCAGGCGTACGTCTGCTAGTGATCCAGTCCAAGGAGATCGGCCACATGAGGGAGCAGTTTGGAGAGGAGGTGTGCCGCAACTAGTTCTAGTCTGGGAATTGAAGTGGTAGAGATTGGAGCCACCCTGGCTTTAGCATACAGAAGAGTTGTGGAGACAGTAGTGTCTCGATGCACGGTACGGAGGTAGATGGCCGCTCCGTATGCGAGCTTCGATGCATCTGCAAATCCGTGTAGAGATCTGAATTCGGCAGGAATGGTGCTCTTGGTGAGTCTTCTGTCGATGGGATGGTTTGCAATGAGAGGTAGATCGGCCATCCATTCGTTCCACAGCTGAGTCACAGTTTCAGAGACAGGATCATCCCAGTCGAGCTTCAAACTCCAGAGCTGCTGCAGCAGAATCTTGGAAGTGATGACGACGGGAGTGTAAAAGCCGAGGATGTCGTAAACTCGTGCGGACATAGAGGCGATCGTTCTCTTGGTAATCTTGGAATCTTCTGGAAGTTTGGGCACGGCCACATGCAGCGTGTCGTGGGAAATGTCCCAGTGCATTCCGAGAGCTTTGGATGATTGAAGTGGGGATGGAAGTTGGAGGTCGGCAGTCTCGATCAGGTTGGTTGGAATTGTATCTCGGAACTCGCGAGAATTGCTCCGCCATTTCCTGAGAGTCATGCCCGCTGAAGCCAGCTGCTGGCAGAGTTGCTGTCGGACGGAATTGGCCTCTGCGACAGATGAAGCACCGGACAGGCAGTCGTCCACACAGAACTCTTGTAGGATGGCTTGAGACGCCAGTGGGTCTGAGCTCCGATGCGTCTCTGCGAGATGACGTATCACTCTAGTGGCAATAAACGGAGACGACTTCACTCCGAACGTAAGACGCTTCATACGGAGGTCGATCGTTCGTCCTTCGGAGTCACGGTTGAGGAATCTGTGCCAGTCCCTTTCTTCCTCATGGATGACTACCTCCCGAAACATCTTTGAGATGTCGGCACTGAATGCGATGAGATGTGTCCGGAAACGCAGAAGAATGTCCTCCAGGTTGGGGTACAAGCTGGGCCCCGTGAGCAAGCAGTCATTGAACGATATGCCTGTCGAGGTCCAGCCAAAGCATCGAATACTGCCCTGAATTTGGTAGTGGTAGATTCTCTGGTCACAACTTGAACGGGAAGGTAGAAGTTGGGACGTGACAGTTGGCTGTGAGGAACAAGTTCTGCATGATCGAGCGTCCTGTATTTCTCGAGGACTTCTCTAAACTTGGAGAGGAGGTCCTTCTTCTCTAACGATCATTCGCTCTGGACGAGTCTTCTTCGGACTGCAGCTAGTCGAGAAGTGCCGAGCTTGGGCGTGGGATTCAGCTGTGGTAGTCGCACCACATATCTGCCATCAGACTGTCTGGAGTGAGTCTCGTCAAAGTGATCCATTGCGATTTGGTCTTCTTTGGAGAGAACCGGTTCTTCAGGGACCCTCTCTAGTTTCCACGTCTGCTGCAGGGCTTCGTGGAGGGGATCCTCGCTGACTCGTACTATGAGTACTGTCTGCATCTGATCACTGTCGATGGGGGCAACAATGGACCAGCCAAAAAGTGTTGGAGTAGCGGAGATTTCTGCCATCTTGGAGTACACTGCTGCACCCGTCACGCACTTGATGATGTCACAAGATCCGATGAGAAGGTCAAGCGAACCACCGAGAGCGGCATCGGCGAGAGGTTTCTTATCTCGCAAGATTGGAGCCGATAACATTTGTTCAGCTGATTTGGGTACCGTTGCGTGAGGTATCCGTGAGACGACTCCGAACCACAGTGTGACCCTCTCGTCAGCGTGTAAAGATCTGAGCGTAGCTTGGACACAGTACCTGGATCGTCCTCCTCCTGTGAGGCCGTCTAGTTCCATCTCCTGGGAATGGCGCTTAAGACGGAGTGCTGAAGCCAGACGTTCCATCATCAGGGATACAGAGGATCCGTCGTCGAACGCTAGTCTGGTTCTCTGTCGTCGTCGGCCGTGCATCACGTCAACTACGGCAGTACTAAGAAGTCCCGGGCATAGAGTGGTAATTGAAGATTCTGCGGACGAGGCAGAAGAGACAAATGCTGAAGACACGGAAGCATCCGCCGTGGTGTTAGCAGGAATACCAGGGGAGTCCCGATGAATCAACGTGTGATGCCTCTTGTTGCACTCCCGGCAATTGAATGCGGACGTACAATTGGGAGTTACATGAGCAGGTGACAGACAGTTTAAGCACCTATTCGTGTCTTTCACCACTTGGTTCTTCTTGTCGGCGCTGAAGCTGAGGAATTGAGAGCAGCAGGCAAGCCCGTGAGGAGCGCTGCATACCGGACAGGAAGTAATGGAAGCGTTCACTTTGAGTGAGGTTTGTGGCTTGGAACGTGCTGAGGATGAAGAGCTGGGTCTGGTTGTCTTGGAGATTCCAACGCGTCCTGTAGCTGTATCATCAGGTAGATTGAACTCTCTCTTGCGGAAGAAGTCCAAGACCTCATCCAAGTCTGGAAGGCGGTCGGGTTCGTTGTAGCGCGAAGTCCACTCGTGTCGAAGCTTGTAATCCCATTCCTCCATGAGCATTGCGGCCAAAAGCTGGTTGTATGTGTTGCCACCAGCGCGCTCGAGTCCCCTAGTGTTGGTCTCCCATTTCTCACTCATGTGGCGCAGGCTACTTCGGGAGTAGGTGTAAGTTGTCGTAGGCTGGCACAGTTTCCGAAGATGCAGATGGTATACCAGATGTGGATGGCCGTAAGCGTCCTGGAGGGCTCTTATCGCTGTATCGTATCCGTCGGCACCGGACTGGTAGTATTGTACTATTTTCTCTGCTTCAGAAGAGGACATGGACTTGAGGAGAAACAACATCGCTCGGGATCTGAAAGTCCGGCTCCGCGGGTCTTCATGGCAACGGAGAACAGTGCGTAGAAGTTGTGCCAATCGGTGGCGAGACCAGAGAACTTCAATTGATCGAGTTGTAGTTTGGCTATGCTGGAAGAGATGGAAGAAGCTGGCGATGTTGTCTCAGCGGGGTGTGGTTTTTCTGGCTTGACAGAGTGTTCGGAGGACATACGGACGAAGAAATCTTGCAGCTGCTTGCAGAGTGAGGTCATCGCGACATTCAGAATTGAGATTTCCTTGAAGTCGACCGTCTGCTCCCTGAGGGCGTACTGATGTCTTTGATTTTGACGGCAACCGTGGATGTAGAAAGGTTTTTGATTTCGCTGAGTGAAGTCAGCGACTCCTGTAGAGCAGTTCACTGGTTGATCACAGTCTTTGCTTTGTAGTAGCGTTGTACTGATCTCAGTAGTCTCGAATGAGCCTCTAAGACTTCATCGTCCTTGAGCAGTTCCTCTTCCCTCTCGGAGGAAGCTACTCCAGTTGGGTCACTCATTTCGTCGTAGCGGGTCTGGAGTGCTCGGTGAAGACTGACGTTGTCCTTGCATAGCTGATGGATTTCAGCGAGGTCTTCCAAAGGAATGTCGCAGAGCGCAGAATCGTTGGTGAGGCGCTCATACCGGGTCTTGAGTCTGGTGAGCTGTCTACGACGGCTGGCATGCTTAATCTTGACAGAGTTTATGTCGGTGAGGTTCGCAATAGCTTTAAGTTCGACCTTCATCGTTGTTCAGAGGTATTGATTGAATTTGTTATTGCTCTGGTACCTTGCTCTATGAGAAAGGTGAAATCTCAAAGGTGAAATCAGAGCAGCAATAGCCAGAGGTCAAACAATTGAAGTCCTTTTGTTTGGTGGAGCTTCTGGTTCGAACGGATCGTCGATCAGTCGAGTCTCAGCACGGGCGTGTTGACAAGGATCAGATCCGGCTCGAAGGACCAATGTCGGAGGGGGCGTAACTTCCTCCGAACCGATTGGTTGGTGTGGCGTAGATGTTATTACCGCCCGAAGGACCAGGAGTTCTGTGGCCTATTGGCGCCGACTAAGTCAACCTCGCAACCGCTGGCTTTCGCTTGCAGTCTTGAGGCCGCACCCGCAAAGAGCGCACTCTATAACTTGGTTAGAGCTATAGTAAAAGTATCACAGAACACACCTTGCGGTCTAATTACGTTATTTAAGTAGTGAGGCATGGAGATATAAAGACGGTGGGTTGACAGAGCTATGAATATAATTATGTGTATGGAAATGATCGTTACAGGAAGTGTGTGTGCATGATTGAGTTCGCTGTGGAGGAGAGAGCCTGCCGTGAAGAAGGGTGGCGCAGCCAGCCTGCATCCTCAGGAAGAGTCTCCGTGTGAAGGTCTTGATGGCGCCTGAACAGTAGTGAATCTCGAAGATGGGGCCCTATGAAGATTGGGTTGGGTGGGACCAAATTTGTTGTTTCAACTTCTTTTTTTGTGATCTAGTGGCGGTAGCGCCCCCTTATTGTCACACCATATCACCGGTGGAATGGTCACAGAATAAAAACTACTGGTGAGGTGAGACAAATGTCCCTTAGCTTTTTATTCAGCTGTTTGTCTTACCTGGAATATAAGCTTCCATTTCCTCTTAAGCATATCTGCTGGTATCTTCGCCACCTACAGTGCTCTAGTACATCTCACATCGAAAAACTAGTAGTATCCTCAACCAGCCATGAAATGACAGCTATAGCGAGCAAGTCTAACTCTCTATCCTTGACAGTATTACCTCACAGTTGCTATATAACTCCCGCACACCTTCCTTCTCACTTTCATCGTCGAAAAAGTCATCACAGACGAAATCCTCTGCCTCAGTTGCAGAAATATTTCTTGTCATTCTTGAACTAATGTCAGGTTTATGTTTAGCCTTACTACCTTAGTTACATAGTAGCTATTTATATTCTAAATATACATGTAATAGAACAACACATTAGCCGTGCTCTGGCTGCTACAGCTAAGCTTTAGTGCTTATTGTTTAGGGGGAAAATATTTTTTCCCGCATTAAGCCATTTTTGAGCTCCTATAGGTTCTTGTGACAGTAAATGGGTTATATTTATATACAGAAGTTACCAATACTAAGAAAATCTAGGCAAGTAGCTAGTATTTCCATAGTTGTCTGCTATAATTATAAAAATAACACTGGCCTAATTTATTTTGTAGCTGAGAGTTTCTTCCAGATTTACTAGTAATTGAGATTTCAGAATAGCTTAAGTTTGATACTACAGAAGCTACCATAACTCAGGTAAGAGAGTAATGAATCTTCTAGTGCGCAATTAAGCGTAGCGGCTGGTTACCTAGTAGCAACACGACTCGCCCTTAAATGAACGAACACTGCACTGGGTATGTCTCTTCCTGCGCAAATGTCCGTTGTATGCTAATCCAGAGTGCAGTTAGACTACACCCTAGACAATCAAAGGTAGATAGGTTTTAAGTTATATGAAATTGAAGAATGGTACAATGATGAGTAAACGAATAGGAAGTCGAATAATATTCAAGAAAATATGAAATGAAGAATGCGATGAATGGCTAGAAGAGTTGAACAAGACTAAGACTGAATAACTGCAACAAAACTGAACAACTGCACAACTGATTGGACTGAGCTGGGTCAGTCCACTATATACTGTAGCTCAGTCCAAGGGGGGTTGTTTTCATGAAGCTAATGCGTAAATGTGTGTTTGAATGAAGTGTGAATGTATGTTTGTCCTTTCTCAATAAGGTGTAAATCATTAATTAATTGTTTATTGTTGTGCCATCTGGCCTATGTTTGTCACTTGTTTGCTTGCTCCAACAATGACACTAGGTGATTGAGTGCACATACTGTGAATGGCATAAAAAATAGAATACACAATAAAACCAGAAGTAGCAATTTGATTACGTTTTACCAATTTCTTCATCAAATGCTCTCAAGCAGTGCTGATATACTACACCAGTAGCTAACAGACAATGATCAGGCTAGCTCATGATCACCTGGCTCATGTTGGGCCTAAGAAAGTCGGCCAATTATTGAGAGAGAATTGCATATGGCCAGGCATGTTCAAACAGGCAAGGCAGTATTGCCACTCGTGCGATGTATGTCAAAAAAAAAACAAGGCTGGAGAATGGAAAGCACCTATGGGTGATACACCTAAGGAAAAATTGGGAAGAGAGTACATGTTAACTTATGCAAACCATATATTCAGTTGGCAGGAGTTGTTCACAGATTGGTAGTAGCTGCAAATGATGATCCATCATTGGACCTGCCCAAAGTACATCTACATGGAGATGCCCTCTCTCAACAGGAGAGAAAACAGATGACTGATCTACTCAAGAAATGGGAATGTGTGCTTTCAGATTCTCCTGGACACACTATAGTGTGCTTCTTTATGTTGACACAGGTCAAGCTCCTCCAGTGTGTTCACCACCATATCAACTACCGGATGTTTGGAGAGTGCAGGTCAAGGAGGAGATTGCTGGACTATTGGAGCAAGGAATTATTCAACATTTCACTAGTCCCTGGTCCTCCTCAATTGTGCCAGTTAAGAAGCCTGATGGTAAGGTCAGGTTATGTGTTGATTATAGAAAGTTAAACAAACTTACAGTAGATGACCGATATTATATTCCTCTTGCTGAAGAATTGCTTTACAAAATTGGTAATTGCATTGTACTATCCAAGTTAGACCTTGCAAAGGGTTTCTACCAGGTCAGTCTTACAGGTGCAGCCCAGGAGAAGTCTGCTTTCACTACTCCATTTGGCAAGTATCAGTTTGTGAGGATGCCGTTTGGTATGAAGAATGCTCCTTCATCATTCCAGAGATTAATGGACACTGTCTTGAGTGGACTGGAGAGTTGCAGCATTGCATATATCGATGATGTACTCATTTTCAGTAAAAATGGTAAGGACCATATTGAAGATGTGTCAGCTGTTTTAAAAAGTCTGCAGGAGGCTGGATTAACTCCTAAACCCTCAAAATGTGTCTGGGGAGAAGACAACTCCATCGTAGACTGCCGGATGGAACGTCTAACCTTTGGAGTGAACTGTTCCCCTTACTTGGCAACTCAGGTACTTCATACTTTAGCTCACTTGTCTGTTTCTTCTCACCCTGTAGCCTCCTCCGCCATCCTGTCAGACTTCTATGTCGACGACTTCCTGTCTGGTGCGGACGACGTGGATGCTGCTGACAAGCTGAAGACGGAGTTGTGTGATCTCCTTTCTCAAGCCGGGATGACCTT
>WLWI01002103.1_pt1 | contig 17218 bp, 14 predicted proteins | sample 6701501 | NCBI WGS metagenome assembly WLWI01 (sample SAMN12718690, study PRJNA515312) | sponge metagenome | isolation source: marine sponge | host: Mycale hentscheli | place: New Zealand: South Island, Marlborough, Capsize Point | collected 2014-11-01
GGTGTTTGAAGGGTGTAACGGGACACTAATTTGGGGGTGTATTAATACACCCCATGGGGTGTAGTACAGACAGTGTAGTTGGAACACCAAAAGAGGTGTAATGTAACACCTCGTTTTTTACAGTGTAGTTTACATTTAGTGACCTCCAAGAACAACGTCAAAGCTGGTAAACTACAGAGTATCAGTACATGAATGTATACAGAAACCTACTAAAAAGATTAGTTACTATATTCACTCCAATTGAGTGAGACCATAGAAACACATTACTTATCAAGGCTGCTAATACTTGTCCTGTGGTATCTTGAAAATTTGAAGATGCAAGATGCAAGATAATGACTAGCAGTGTGGTTACATTAAAAAACTTATGGAAAATATTATGCCACTAGCTACTGATTATAATGTTTTCAAAAATGTTATTGCTATTATAAGTTAATAATCAAATACATATTTTTAAGTTAGTCAGCTTTAAATTAAAATATTTTAATGCAAAATTTAATGTCCCTTGAACTTGGTGTTATTACTAAAGCTAAATACCAAAATATGCAATTTTAGAGTGTAGAGGAATAATAGTTAACTTGTAATAATATTGAAAGTGTATTGAGTTTGTACACTCTAATTTTAATTGTTTTTACCACATGGTCTTTTGTCTTAGTGTAAGAATACGTCAGTGTGCATTATATTTTTTAAGGTCCAAGCATTCTTTATACAAGGAAAACACTTTCAATAATATAATGTGAAGGCATTATTTTGAATAAATAAAACATTGTGATGAGCTCATTATTTATGACACAATTGTGGAAAATAATTTTAGTGGGTACTTTTTGTTAGCTATTTATGTAATGGATTGTGAATTCAAGCACTTTTTTATTATTGCTGTAAAACGAAGTTTCAGTTACCCATCTTTATAGCGAGCTACTCTTTATAGAACGAACGCGAGGGATCCTTATTTTTTCCACAACATAGATGTAGGGTAGGGGCCAGATCTACTACGGGGTCCCTATACATATCTACACGCAGAGATAGGGACCCCCGCGCGCTCAATACTTAAATTGTATTCTTTGGGGATCTAAAACTTTATGACAACGTTAATAAAAAAATGAGACGCCTAACTGTCGCCAGTTGTGTTCTAGCTAGCTCCGATTTTTGCCGCCGCTGACTACTTCATGTAAAGAAATGCGTCTACAGAGCTCCTTGTTTGTTCAACTTACCTTGACTCTCCTCTTCAGTTTGGTGATCAACAAGGTTGAAGCACAAGGTATTGGACTTGTATGAAACAAATAATTTTGGTGCCTGTTGTCCTATTAGAACAGTCTTACTCAACCTTACAAAGTAGGTATAGCCGTTATTGATCTTGTCCTAGTTGTGTTTACTTGAATACTGTCTTCCTCTTTGTTGATTTGAAAAGTTCACATAAGCTTTTTTTCAGCTAGAGATTTTTTTTAAATGACAATATTACTCAACCATTAGCTACATTATTGAGATATTAAGCTTGGTATTTATTTTGATGAATTAGTCTATCAACATAAAATATTGCTTTTTGAACATCGCCCACCACTAATTTAAAGTATCTTCAGGATGAAAATAATCACTCTTTCCAACATTTATCCAGGCAAAAGCTTTCACCATTGCCCTGGTACTTGAAAAAACACTTTCAGCCATATAGTTAGGCAAGTTAATTAGCACGACAATCTTCCACAAATTTTGACTAGACAGTTGTAAGCCCTAATCAGTTGCTGTGCATCACTCTGCCTTCTACTCTCTCTATAGTATTATTATGGCATTAAGAAATACATTAATTATACATCAGATACACAATATACAAGTGTACGTTGGTTGTTCCTTAACAAATTATGTTTAAAATAGAAGAAAACACTCAGAGTATATAATTATATATTATATAAATATTATATATAATATATAATTATTGTAGGTGAGATTATTAACTCTAATGCTGCTTGTAAATTTAAGGGTGCCATTACAGAGCAAATCCTGGGCACCTTCTGTAGCGCACTCCAGCTGAATAGTTGCACATTATGAATTGCAAAGTCATGTTCCACTTTGTAATAAATAAGTGCCCGTGCCTCAGTTACCATTGCGTAAGTCCTTAGTATTGTCATTTTTTTTTCTTGGTTGGATTCATTAATTAAACTTATTAAAAAATTATTAATGTGTATACATAATTTATTAAGGAACCAAAATCTGATTGTTAAAATTACATGTATTTAAGCTATGAATAACTGTTTGTAATAAAAGTGATATTATAATCACATAAATGGTTATTGAGCTGTTTTTAACTTAAGTATGTGGCTCAACTATTCAAATGATTACATGAATGTGCGGTTCACTGTCACGTGAGGAGTCATTGGTGTGGGTACGCAAATCCCAACCTGTAGGTCACCAATGCACACACAGAGGGTAAGTGGTCTAACTCGGAAAAGGCCCAATTGCAAGCTCTCAGAGAGCTTATCATGCGCAAGGCTAAGGATGTGAGAAGAAGGATACAAGGTGGGTTTAAATACATACAAAGGTAACACTATCACAGTAGGTTTGTGACAGGTATGGTGTAGTAATATGAATAATCGTTAAGTGTAAATGCTCTCTGTTGGCAGGGCTTACGAGGCCTGGACAGTGAATAATGTGTTTCTTACATTATATAATTTGATATAATATAATAATAACAATTCTAACAACCAATATGCTTTAAAACTTGACCTCTTCAGGGATCAACCTCATTAACTCGTGAAGAGACATCGCAAGATGTTGAAACATGGGATTAAGATTTAGTAAACTATAATGGCTATTAAAAATGGGAAATTGTGCTATATAAGTACACTCAAGTTAATTACATTTTTTTGTTTTAGTTGACATTACCCCGATTGGCCCACTCTATGTTCCTGTCAACACACAGAGGAATATCACATGTCGTGTGGAAGGAGCACATTCTATAGATAGATGGGGTATAATTCTGAAGAATGGAACTGAACTGGACTTTAGACTAGCATCTAATCGGGAGTCTAGTATTCCTGGATTCACTGGAAGATATGTGAATAAAGATCATAATACAGTATTGATAACAGTAAACACAACAGACACATCAGTGAAAGGATTGAGTTGCTTCATTACTGTGAATCGTGTCCTAGTTCCACATACTATTAATGTGACAATTTATGGTAAGTAGCAAAATGTACATTGAAAACATTATATTTAGAAGAGCTATAAAATAATAGCATTGTGAAACTTGTCCTAGTTCAAAGTACTATAAACGTGGCTATAATGCTAAGTAGTAATATAATTTTGTTAGAATAATATTTTGGGTAATATACCCATAAAATCCTCTTAAGACAAACAATGACTTGACTTAAAGTACATATTTCTTTAATTATTATCACAATGTCACTTACAGAATTCATAATTTAGCAGTCTACAATCATTATTATGTTTTGTGCTGCAAAGAACAGTTTAATTGTAGCAAACACTATAGATTAGATTGTGTAAATAACCTTTTTGAACTGAGGCGGTGGATTTTGTCTGTGACGACCTTTCCAATAGAAAAAGTGAGAAGAAAAGTGTACAGGATATTATATATATATATATAGTGATACAGATATATATCTAATCTTGACCACGCGCGCTCACGTGAGCATACAAATTCTACCAGGCCGGTTCAGATTTGTGCTTGCGTTCTGTAGTTCCAGTGCTCAACTTGTCTTGCCCGGTGCTGGGAAGTATCTACTGCTGGAGGCTCACTTTTTTCATCAACTGTAAGTATGCCTGCTCTCCATAGAATGTGCCCTAAGTGTTGGAGTAGTGTGCTTGTCAGAAAGTCGTAATGTTCTTGTGACTTGTTATACCAAGCCAAGGTCATTATGCAAAACCTCTCCACAAGACATACCATTTAAATGATGTCCGGGTTTTATTAGCACATTATGTATCTGTTATTTTCACTATTACTCTCACAATCTGAAAAATAATTATGGATTAATAAAAGTACAGAGTTCACACTGTATAAGGTATAAACTCACGCTGAATTTGGTGTGTACTTCATACTAAAATGATGAGCTGTGCACAACACACAATATTTAGGTATGACTATGGTTGCAAGTGATTCAGACTTAATTTGATGTCAACTACACACATTTTGGTTTACAGTGTATAATATATTTCTTTTGTTAAGCTATTTAATGCATTGCAAACTACCTTACCTCAATATTATAATAGAGCGAATTATACACCAAGGTACAAACATGCTGTGATTCTTGTTAATAAATGCTTGTACTATAATTACTTCACACATATTGTAGGAAAACCAGATCATCCAAGTAAATTGAGTTTATTTTTAAAAAGCTCTTCATTGATGACTTCATGGAATTATAGAATCATTCCTACAGTATCTGTTAATTTCAATATTACTCTCACATTCTTGAGTCCAAGTCAATTGAAAGACATCACTGAGTATGTGACTGATACTGACTCCTATAACTTCACACTGGAAGGAGTGAGGTCATGTGATCCCTTTACCATGTGTATCACAGCTACTAATATTGTAGGACAAAGTCCACCTTCATGTGTAATCAAGACTTTACCTTACATATTTTCTGCAAATGTTACTGAATATTCATTATTTAGAGTGGGGGACTCCTACTCATTAAATCTGACTGTACAGGTTAGTATTAGTTGACTATTGTAATTAGCCTAAGTTATTATCCAATATTATATAGATACCGCAGGAGTGTCGCAATAAACAAATGATGTATGTTGCTATGCTTCGAAATCGTATGGAAGGAACATTTATGCCACTGACAATGGCTAGCCCATTGTCCACTGTCAGTATTACTGGCTTAGAAGAACAAATAGTATATAACTTAACAATCAAATCTAACAACAGTCTAGGACTGGGATACTCTGAACCATATTTACTTTGTAAGTTATAAAATAGAGTTCAGAAGAAGTCAATATTCATTCTATTATATAGGTGCAATAGGTCTCAATGTTTGCCCTTCAATGAATGCAGAAGACTATAATTTAATATGTAAATATGTGATTGGATGTTCCTATAACAACTGTATACATACATTATCACGAGCCACTGATGGTAATGATACCATAATAGAAAATAGCTCTGATTCTGTGGATATTGAATTGAAAACACTATATAATCTGACCACAATTGCTGATGTCAATGGAGAAAATAGAACTTTTGTCGTGCAATTTGAAGTCAATCCAATTTCCTTGTGCTCTAGTACAACAGGTTAGAGATAAATTCCCGTAATATGATAATAATAGTAAATTTTCAATTTGTATGTTCACTTCATTTTTTTATGTTCATCAGTAACAGGTTAAGAAGACAAAAACATTTTTGTGGTAACTATTATTCATATGATCAATGTTTTTACGTAGGTGCCGAAACTATAACTTTCAGTTTAGCAACAATTTGATAATAATAGCATATTGATTACACCTGTAACAATTGGGGTATTGGTACCCGTTTTGATGATAATAGTAATATTAGTGGCTTTTGTCACCTTTGTACTTCTAATCAGAAATGGTAAGATACAATGATACGGCAAGGATTATTACATGAATGATTGTGTTGTCAATAGATAAGTTTCCATGTAGATCAAGAAGAAAGTAAGTATCCAAAAATTTCACATGTCAATAATTTATTAAACTTTACTTGTATGAAGATCTGATGCAAGGAAAACAAAAGCTGCAGATGTACGTATGTAAAAAAAAAAGAAAATAATTTTAGCTACACGTGTCAATAAAACTAATTTTGCATTATTTTGATCTTATAGAGTTCTATAATATTTGTGGTATTCCACAAGCAATATTTATGTACATTATTGAGAAAACATGTTAAAATACATTACAGAAGGTGAGAAAATTATAATAAATAATTTTGTGATATGCTTTCACATTATATTTAGATTTCTCTTCAGTATGACAAGAATGCATCATATGGTATAGTTAATGTCATATCTACTCCATCAACTGATGACTTCACCTGTGAGACTAATCTGTCATATGACATTGTGGAGAAGAAAGATCATTCCACTGTATCACAGTCTAGTCCTGTTCCACTTTATGAAAGCGTACAATAGAACTAAGTTAGATCTTCATGACAATGATACACTTACATATTTTGTGTTGATATTATGTTTTTTATGGTAAGTTTATAATACTTGGACAAAAATTACAATTTATTGTAATTACTATTGTTAGTTTAACCAATGAGAATTTGTTGCAGCTTAAACTAAGCTTAAGTATATAATGATGTTGTTGAGTTTTTGCATCTTCTTTTTATGATAATAACAAAGTGTGTGACTGCTTATTTAATGAACCAGCAATCCTTTAATTATTGTAGATCTTGGAAAAATACAATTTAAAATTTAGTATATACTTATCCTTACATGACTATTCTCCAGTGATCTGTTTTGGAGACTCATCATGCTGTTTATATAATAGAAAAATAACTTTCAATATAGCTAAATAATTATATACTGTAATATTATACTGTTGTCACAAGTAACAACTAGTAACAACTAGCTACATAAACGATGTGGTGATGTTTTTGGTATGACCTACTTGGCTGAACTCATTACTAAGGGACAATGTAGATAGTAAACTGTAAATCGTATTTTGCTATTGGTGTAAACTAATCATATGTGTGTAAGAAATGATACAGTAACAGGAATTACAGGAGGTAATACATGATCTTAATAATTAAATACCAGTATAATAATATAGTGAATAGACATAAGACACCACCAGAACATAAAAAGTTGCTTTGATTATAATATTTTTACATAAGCATAACTATACTTCAGTATCAATATAAATAGCTATTAAATAACTATGAAATGAATTGGAACTCGTACAAATGAAATAATAAGAGCTATGTAAGCAACAGAATTGACATTAAATAACTATGAAATGAATTATAATTTACGTCATAAAGGAAGAATTTTGTGACCTTAATGTATTTATAATTAAATTTTCATCATAGAAATAGTTAAATGTACGCATTATTGAACTTTTATATCTATTATTAATCGTGACTTTCATGTCACTCATAATACACTATGCTACTTCGCTAACGTACAAGGAGTATGCACCACACTTGCAGACAAAATGATATCAAAGTAACAATTGCACAATTTTTTTTAAACTTATAAACTTATAACATGTTTACATTTACATTTCTACATACTTTATATTGTCTGATAATACACAACCAAATATGTATTATCGGGATAGTCAATCTAGTTGACACATTGTAAACTATCGTCCTGACATAATGTAAACAATCTTCAAGTGGTCAATACACCATAAATTAGCTTTCATTGAAATACAGCAATCTTACTCCCGTATCTCTTGCTTTCTGTGTTGATGTCTCATTACAGTTTTTGTTTTGATAGCTACCTATCCAGGTCCTACCAATTAGTGACCATGCCCAAGCATAGAGGGTCATAAACGTCATACATGCTATATTAGTCATTTATTTTGATGCAATATACTTTAAAAGGTTTGCATGATTCACACAAGGTATAAAACTGAGTTGTGTCATGTGAGTAGTTCAGTTCTAGTGTTGTTCGTGTGAGTTCATTTCTTCTCTGTGCTGTGCATTTTATTTAAAAATAGTTTGCCTTGTTCCCGCGCAACGAGCGAGTCACTGGAACCAGGTGTCAGCGAATCGATATCAAAGAGAGCGGCCAGTGTAATAGTAGCCTCGTCCGCTCGTGTGAGGACAGTTCCTAGCCGACAAACTAAGAGCTACCCCACAGTATTGTTAAGTCAAACTAAAACTAAATTTAGTTTAATTATTGAACTATACAATTTAAATATATGCAAGTATACAATTTAAATAATATGCAAGTATACAACAATTACTTTTTTGTTCATTTTTCAGTTAACTTGCATTATATATAATATATACTACAAATAACTACATTAAGACGTGACCATCCAATATTTCATTCCCATAACTTTGGAGTGTGTATTAAGTCGATGGGGTTTTTATGATCACTTCACTTAAACTACATAGGAACGTTTAATTCAAGAGAGTACTTATCCTCTAGCTAACCACCTACATGTCTAACATGTGAATGCCAAGCATGCTAATTATAAAATAAAAATAATAATAGCAAATTCAAGAAATTGTCATGGAAAAAAGTAAAAATTCATTACTATTTTTATGCTATGAAAGATGAATTTTGTGACCTCAACATATTAATAGACTATAGACATAGCAATACTTATCATGTAGCCATTGTGAAACTTTTTGTAATCCTGACTTCCACTTTGTTATAATGTATTCTGGTTCATTTAAATATGAGGAGCAAGCAATTCACTGAAGTAAAACAATAAGAAACTCTCATGTTTACCAAACTCGTAAAATTAAGCATCACAATGTAATGATAGTTTGTGTTATCAGGTTAAATTATCGTATTCTAAGTGAGTGTGTATTATAATAAAGTTACAATAACATAATTTTATACCATTTTTATCTTTATAATTTTTCACTGTTAAAAGTATTTGTCGTTGTCTATTTCAGTTGTTAGAAATGGTGAATTTGATAATAATGACTAATTAAAAAATAATTACACTAAACTTGTAGATTTGTTGCAAAAATTGTTCATGTACTAAAACATAAATTCATTGAGTCTTCAGCATGCTATTGGATTATTAAAAATATTCGCATTGCTTAAATACTGAGAATGGACAAAAAAGGAAGTTTGAAAAACTAAAGAAATTGGCTTTGATCATAGTCTAAAAACTATTTTAAACTCTTGTTAAGGTCACAAGATATGGCAGTTCAATGTGAATGTCATGGAAAGGAAACTAATTGTTTATATACTGATTTGTAGCATGTTAATGACATGAGATGTAATGGTGATGTAGCTAAAATTTTTGCTAGATACTGGTGCTGACATCACTATAATAAATAAGAATCTAGTGCATGGAGAGCAATTAACTGGGGAACTTATAACATTTAATGGGTTTGGAGGTTAGGAATTTACTTTCCCCACTGCAGTACTTGAAATTCAGGTCGGAGACTTGTGCATACCTGTCCTAGCTGCAGTAGTTGATATTCATGATAAATATGATGGAGGGTTGTTAGGGAATGATATTGATTATGACACTTTTATGAGCCTGTTGAAACAAGCTGAACTTCACAGGTTGCATGCTGACAAGAAAGTGTATGTGAAATTAAGAAGGGCACAAAGAAAAAAACAGGAATGTGTAGAACAGGAATTAGAAAGGCAAGAGAGTGAAGATTGTGCACTTGCAATCCCAATTGAACGTATCAATAATACAGAGAGTGTTGATGAAATCAGTGAGGTGGCTGAGCAAAACGGTTTGGAATCAGGCAGGTTAGTCTTAGCATAAGATAGCTTATATCTTTGTTTGGATATCTTTGATACTTCAAGAGAGGTAGAATGGCTGGGAGGAATGGATGTTGATGCCTTGGTTGAAGAGCTGTCAGCTCAGTCCACCTCAGCAAATGAAGCATGTGCTATTCCTCTTGAGCACATTGAGAATGATTGTGAATTATTAACTAGTTTAGACCCTCCAGGTGAACCAGTGAGAAATGAGTTTAAGACAAAATTCATTGCACGGTTAAAGTCTGATCCGACCTTGACCAGTGGAGACAATGGGCAGACCAGTCTAAGAATGGTTATTTTTGGGATAAAGAATTGATGAAAAAGAAATTTTTAATGAATAGTTGTCTGATAAACATACTTGAACACACAATCATTGTAGATAAGTTGATAAATTTGAACATATTGCCTTGATGTTTCTTACCTAGCAAATTACAGATACATATTGTCTCAATCTCCTCATTCCTAACTCTCCTTTCTCATATCTTCTTGCTCACCATACTTTTTATTCATTAAATGCTCCGTTTCTCTATCTCCTCATCTATCACACTTTCTTCATACATCTCCATACTTGAAACTCCTTCTTTCTCCACCTCTTGTCCCTTTATAACCATTGTCTAATTTATCATTCAACCCTCTTCCTTCCATCTGTTCATTAACTTTTTTCGCACTTCTTCCCTCTTGTTACTCCCTGCATTAATATCTCCAAACTTCATGCGGTAATCTAAATCAGCATACTAATAATATACTGCATATTGTATATTGCAAACATATTATATATTAATTTATGTTGTATATAGCAGAAAATCTGAATGAAACCCCCTCAATTTATTTCAAGAATCAAGAATTTAACCACTCATACATTTTTTGATCCAATATTGCCAATTTTGCTTAGTTTATGCTTCCACAGCATCAACATAATGCAACTGAAACAATTATACAAACCCAAACTACTGTTTGTGTGTTTGACAAACAGCATTTAAGAATGGCGAAATATTTAGGAGAACTTTTGTGATTAAAAAAATAATTTAAGATCATGCTATAGGAAATCACTGTCTCGACCTCAGTGCAAAGTATCAATTGTAATGAACAAGGCCATAGATTGAATAGCATTGAATTATAGCTCAATGCTACATCTACGAGGGAAAAAACTATGATTCAGTTCATACCAATAGCAAAATACTATTTGCAGAATAAACTATTGTACATTGTCTCTCAGTAATGTGTTCATCTAAGTAGGTTGTAGTGAAAACTTCACTACATTTAATATGGTAGCTAGTTGTAACTTATTAAAGGAGTTGCTATGTGTTTGTTGAATACGCAGTTACATTCTTTGCAATTATCATGAACATACAGAGCTATGCATAAATTATATGTAATTATCTATGCTTAGTTTAAGCTTCAACTAATTGACATTAGCTAACTGAACTAACAGTGACATAATATATTGTTTCTACTATAAACTTATTATAAACACACCAAATATTTGATAAATAAACAAAAACAATGTAAGGTAATTATTGTTATATAAAAAATCAATTATAGTTTTATTGTACACTTTCATACAGTGGAACAGGACTAGACTGTGATACAGTGAAACGATCCTTCTTCTCCACAATGTCATATGACAGATTAGTCTCACATCTGAAGTCATCCGTTGGTGGAGTAGAAATGACATTAACTACACCATATGATACATTGTTGTCATACTGGAGAGAAACCTAATATAATGTAAAAGCATATCACAAGTTACTTTGATTCTCCCCTAATTTTATATGCAAGTTAATTATTTTTAGATAATATTGATATTATTTACGAATAAGGCAAAAATTAAATTAGCTGAATATTAGCTCATTAAAAATCACTTATTTTATGGAAACCTATTTAAAGTGATTTCTACTCCTAGTTAAAGAAAGTGTGGTGTATTTGACATTTTGTCAGAAAACATATAATTGAAATTGTAACATTTTCTAGTTCTAACACTAAAGTTAATTAGTATAACTCAACCTTTCACTATGATGTATAAAACTAGTTTTTTTGCAAATATAAATAAAAATGTTTAAACAATGTACATAAGCAATGTTTGTAGAACAATATGGATTTCCTAGTACTCCTCAAGACCAAATACAAAAATTGAATTGTGTGGACACATGCAAATAGAAAGTTTTTTCTTTTTACGTACTTTTGCAGCTTTTGATTTCCTCCCATCAGGTCTTCATACAAGTATATTGTAATAAATTATTTACATATTAATTTGTTGGATACTTACTTTCCTCTTGTTCTACACGAAAATTTATCTATTAACAACGACAATCATTCATGTAATAATCCTTGCCATATCATTGTATCTTACCATTTCTGATTAGAAGTATAACAATGACAAAAGCCACCAGTATTGCTATGATTATCAACACAGGCACCAATACTCCAACAGTTACAGATGTAATTAATACACTATTATAATCAATTGTTGCTAAACTGACAGTTACAGTTTCAGCAACTACACAAAAAAACATCAATCATATTAATATTAGGTACAATAATTTTTTAATTTTGTATTTCTGACCTGTTGCTGGTAAACATAAAGAAATGAAGTGAACATACAATTGTTGTATTGAAATCACATCATCTCCATTGATATCAGTGACAGTGAGGTTATATTGTGTATTTACATCAATATTCACTACCTCATAATTCTTTCCTATTATAGAACCATTGATATTACTATTAGTTGATGATAATTCATAGGAACATCCACTATAATTACATCCTATGATGTAGTCACATGATATGTTATATATTCCAGTCCTCATTGTAAGGCAAATATTAACTCCTTCAATGTCATTTGTACCTAATACAGAAAAAAAAATTAATCAATGTAGTTGGAAGCACAATTAACTTTCCAAATATTTTAGAGTAATTGTGAATATTACATAAGCTATCTGCAACATAGAACATAGAGTTGAAATAATTTTCAAGACTATTACAAGCAGTGTTTTGTAGTATACAAGGTCTAAACTTATCGAGATTAAATCACAATAATTATAATTACTTATACAAATTTATAAAGTTGCAGCTTATATTGAAATAATTGGGACATAAAGAGTGTGATTAAATCTACTTACAGAAATTTAGAGATTCACTGGATGATGTTCCTAAGCTATTGTTTGATACAATGGTTAAACTGTAAAGTAATTTCTTTTTTAATCCTGTTATGATTATTGTTGACACTGAATCCACTTTGACAGATTGTGAAGTCAATGTTGGCAGAGATGTATTCTGACTTTGAAGTAGAGCAACATACCAAACATTACCATCTTCTATAGGACAGTGTGACATCTATACAACAAGTACACATAAATGTATGAATAAGGTTAAAAATATTTCAATACCTGTATTGTCAGGTTTAATGAGTAGGAGTCCCCAACTCTTATTAATGAATACTCAATATCATTTGTAGAAGGTATGTAAGGTAGAGTCTTGTTTACACATGAAGGTGGACTTTGTCCTACTATATTAGTAGCTGTTATACACATGGTAAAGGGATCACATGACCTCACTCCTTCCAGTGTGAAGTTATAGGAGTCAGTATCAGTCACATACTCAGTGATGTCTTTCAATTGACTTGGACTCAAGAATGTGAGAGTAATAGTGAAATTAACAGATACTGTAGGAATGATTCTATAATCCCATGATGTCACCAATAAATGATCATTCAGAAATATATCCGCTATGTTTGGAGGATCTGGGATACCTATTCAAAATATACAAATAGAAATTCAATTTCTTATAATAATTGAAAAATTCGGGTCTTATTTTAAGGAACACTCCAGCATGGCTAGCTTCCTGTTACTTTTTATATATCTATTCATGTGATTATGTTTCAGTTTTGCGTAATAACATTTGTCTACTTTATTGTAAATCATTTGGTTCTATATGGCTATTTTGAATGGAGTAAAATGATGTATTTATGTCATTGTTTTAGCACCATTGATGTTTGAAAATTAACATGGAACATATGGCAGTGTAGAGCTTCAGTGTCACTGTGAAACATAATCTATGTTTATGTATGTATAACCAAAATAATTGTCAAGATATTGTAGTAATATCAGGTAACATTATTTGTTCACTGTAATATTATCTCACAATTGGAAAGTTGTTTTTGTTGATTATGTTTATAGTATTTCTAATAATTTCTAAATTCATGCTGACCAAAACTAACAGAATAAACACTGTCACTTGTCCATATCAAAGTACTTGCGGGTATCATTGACAGAGAGTCCTACCCCAACAGTCTAAAATCAGTATTTAAGTTAAAAATTTTCAGTAATTTTTCATCTTCTGTATGCGTTTGTAATAGCTACAAATAATATAGAAGCACATGCACACTCATACAAAACTGTTTAAGAGTTAGAATAACTGTCACAGCTCTTTTAGAATTACAATAGCTTAAATTTTGTTTACAGGTACAAAACTTAGCTTTTTCCGTGAACTTGTACCAAAAACAGATTGTTCACAGCAAATATCTGGAGTGTTAAGGTGAAGTTCAACTGTGGTGTAACTGTTTCAGGTCGCAAGGTAGATCTGAATTCAGTTTTCACCCTCCATACTAAACTAAACACTCCATCACTGTTGGCATTGCTGGTCAAAACAGAAAGAACATGCATAGCCAATGTAGCTAAATTGGAGTGTTTATGGTCATCCATAGGATACTTCATACACTTGACATCAACCCAAAATTTCGTTCTACTGCAAAGTCTCGATACTCCAAAGTAACCGCAGATTTTTCAAAAGTAATCACACAAATACTTTTCCTGTATTTTTTCGAAGGCACTTAGGGACTTTTTGGCATATGGTAGGGCTAAGAAACTTAAGCAAGTGAAACATGTCTGACTTGATCAAGTTAAATTTATTCGGTAATTTTGAAAATTCTTGATAAAGACTCCTAACATAGCTATAAAATTTGTTAATGCACTCTCCTTCATTTTTTTTCTAGATGCAGTAACAAGGCTGAAGTGTCATTTTCAAGCAAGAGCTCTTCATCAGGAAGAAGAAAAGGAGAGTTTAAGTAATCCAACTCAGTCAAATCAGTGGCATGGTCTCTGAAAGCTTGTGGCTTCACGAAATAAGCCAAAAACATTTTTTGCAAACAGCTGCATTATGCTTACAAATTGTAGATGCATGGCTTTTTTACGTGAATTGACTACTTGTGATGAATGACCTGCATACGTTTCTCCTTTAGTGTGAAATACAAGTTAATGTGAATAATTTTGAAGAATTGTTCAGAATTTATAGCGAGTCAGAATGCACCACCTGGAACGACATTGGTTCATTTGATGTGGTTCTTTTTTGAATAGGCTACAGAAATAGAACAGCCAAGCAGTGTTGTTTTGGTTTAGCGATTCTAGACTTTCTTAGTTTTAGTTATTCATACTAAAAAAAAATCTTGAATGCTTAGTTTTAGTTTTTTTCCCAAATTCTCCCTGAAGATTTAGTTAGTTTTTAGTTTTTCTTCAATACCATGTAGAAGATTTAGTTAGTTATACTATCAATTGTCTTAGTTTTAGTTAATTTATGTTGCCTCTCAAATTCTGCAATAATAAGACTCCTAAAAAAGTTGTTCATGTAGTTTTCCCAAAGAACTTCAAAAATGGCATATTTCTGTGAAAACTTGGGTATTATTAGTAAAGTATGGTATTTGTTATGTAGTTTAGAGAATAATTACTTGATGGGAATTCATATTTTCATTTAATAATGACATAATTCAAGGTGAATTGTTTACAATAAAATTGCTTAGTTTTAGTTTTTGTCCTGTTATTATTGAATCTAATGTCTTCTAACATAATTAGTTTTAGTTTTTTCATGTTCTCTACAGCTATTTTTTAGTTATTCTTACCAAAAGTAAAATACCCCAAAACTAAGGGGTTTTGGTTTTAGTTTTAAAACAACACTACAGCCAAGATTAATAAAGGATTCAACACTAGAAGAGGGAACAATTTTAATAGCACAGGAATTTGTCAAGCTACTTGAATTTTGTCTAAATGCATGTCATAATAATTATGATGGAGAAGTAATATTAGGAACAGCAATGGGTCACCTGTTTCTGTAACAGTAACTAATCTAGTAATGGAGATATCGAAGAGAGGGCATTACTAGTTTTCATTCACCACCCCCTTTCTGTACGAGATATGTTGATGATGATACCTTGTCTGTCTTTCCTGAAAATTTAGTCCTTTCATTTCATCGAAAGAAACAATTAAATTTACGTTTGAAATTGAAGAGAATTATGCATTAGCTTTTCTGGATAGACACCACAAAGATTGGTTCCTTCACAACCAATGTAGTCAAAAAAACAAAAAACAACAAGTAGAGACAAATACTTGTACTCTGACTCCCACAACTCCAATCACATAAGACTGCAGTTGCCAGGACATCTTTAATAGAGCAAATAACAGTTGCACAAATCATCAAATGCATGAAAAAGAATAATACCATATAAAGCTTGCTGTCAAATCAAATGGATACATCTAGTGTTGTCTTAAATAATTCTTTAGTTCTACCAAATACACAACTTTGTGACTAATCTTGTACAAAAAGTGATCCCAAAGCCACTGTTGTTCTACCATGTTTACACGAAGTATCAGAAGAATTACTTGCACCACTCAGTATTAGAACTGCGTTCAAACCACAGAGAACACTGAGAACATTACATGTCCATGGAAAGGATTGAACACCTATCTCATATAAGTAAGGCATTGTAGATAAAATACATTGTGGTACTTGTCAACAAGCATATAACAGGAAAACAAGTTGTACACTCCATCATAGGAGTAAAGAGCACAAATGATCACTTATTTCAGACAGCACCTATTCACTTCAGCCGACACAGAACGTGCAATAAAGAAGAATCGCGTTACAGACTTACTGGGACACTGCTGAAGCAATAGACTCATATAGCAATCTATACCACAGATACTATTAAGAGTCTAGGCACATCAAGTAGAGTTCTTCTATGAATAGGGATGAAGGACTACTAACACCAGTGTATAATAATGCTTAGCTAATATTATGATATTTTATTGTATATCACATAACATCTTATTTTCATTTCAATTGTATATTTAGTGCAAGAACTTACCATATATAGTCACATTTAGAAATGCGTTTATTTCTTCACGAGAGCGAGTATTAAAACCAACACATTCTATTGTTATAAAATCAATAGCTATTTGTGAAGTATTTAGTAAGAGAACAGAGGAAGTCCTGGCAAGAAACATAACGATTATCCCATCAGTTACTATACCATCTACATCTTTATCAAATGGCTGCTCAAATCCTGTTATTATCCATCTCGATAGAATCAATCCATTGGTAGTATTACAGAATATCCTTGACTCAGTATTCATAGGAAGGACTAAATATTCCTTTGGAAATATGGCAACTTCAGCAATCAAAACATGTCATTAAAACAAAAAACATAATTACTATCATTAAACTTCATAATGATATTATACAATAGTGAAAGTTAATGACTCATGTATTTTGTGAATAGCTAACTACTAAGTCACAATTGCTTTATTGAATTAATATCATTCCAAAAATGAGTTCACAGTAACTCATTGACGATTATTTGTATCACAACTTTTAAAATATATTTTGATTTATTTGAACTTGAAACAGCATAATTAAAGCAAAGAGGTATCAAAAGTTTCTCAGTATAGATTGTAAATAAAAACAAATAGATTCTTTTAATTTAACTTTATATACAAATTCTTAGTCAAATGTCTCTTTTAGATAAATTTTAAAATCTTAACGAAATATTGATCTAGCTTTGC
>WLWI01002105.1_pt1 | contig 17213 bp, 15 predicted proteins | sample 6701501 | NCBI WGS metagenome assembly WLWI01 (sample SAMN12718690, study PRJNA515312) | sponge metagenome | isolation source: marine sponge | host: Mycale hentscheli | place: New Zealand: South Island, Marlborough, Capsize Point | collected 2014-11-01
GGGACCGAAAATTTCTGAGGGGGACCATATTTGGCAGCCAAAATTGGTCCGGCGGACCGTAATTTGCTGCCAATTTTAGTCCGAGGGACTGATTTTGGGTGGGACTGAATTTCGCGTGACAGTCCCCCTCGGACCATTTTTGTCGGTCAAATATGGTCCGCCGGACCAATTTTGACGCGGCACAGCTTCACTTCTGTCTTTCAGGCATTTGAGAAAACCTTCATTAGAATGACTACTATGAAGTTCCACAAGCTCATGTAGCCCAAGTCCTAAAGAGTCCAGACGCTTTGCCTGTACTGAGGTGATACATTTCTTCCCCAAAGACTTGATGAGAGCAGTAGATCTAGAATGTGCCCGCTTCTGTTCAAGCCACAGGGAGATCTGTTCACCAGGAGAACGAAAGGTGAGGTTTGATAGACACTTGACCAGAGAAGGATGAGTCAGAACCTCTTCCATGGCAAGTACATCAGGTAATTCCCTGTGAGCACCTAACAAACATAAAATAAATAAAATATATATATATGCATTATTTTTTGCCTTGTATGTCTGTTCCCACAATACTCCTGTAGAGCTTCTCCAAACCTAGGGACTTGAGTCCTAGGAGAGCTGTGTCACCATCTTTCTTCATCTACAAGAAATGATTTAATTAATATTATTTCACACATATGTGACCGGATTTGTGAAAACCCGGCTAAACGCGGCCAACACAATTTTTCAATAACACAGTCAATTTTTATCAATATTATTTTTATTTCAAAAATGAGTAACTGACTACTAGAACTAGCTACTGGTGAAGTTATACATGCTGAAACTTACTGAAACGGGCGCTAGACAGCCCTAAACTCTGAGTGTCGGCTTTACTAACCTTGTGTGCCCGAACTGTTGCTACACAGATTGGCGGGCTTAAAGCCGCACGCGGGGAAAAAACCCGCCAGAATATTGCCGCGTCTCCTAGCAGAGAAGCCAGTAAAGTTCTTGGGATGTCTGGACCTGAAAGATTAGCTAACTCTCTCAACCGGTGGGCCCGAGATGGCCTCGATACAGTGGGCGGGGCCGACGGTGATGCATTAAATCACCTCATACTGGAGTACTTCGACAGTGAAGTAACTACTGAGCAATGTAAGTCACATAATAATAATAGTGAATAGCATTATTGACTAATATTTTCTGTAAAGACAATGAAGATGATGAAAACTGGTACTCATTACAATCACATTACTCTGGATGGTATTGTTTTAAATTCCAATTATTTTAAGACTAAGTTGTAATAGCTACTTTTATGGTGGGTTATCTTGGAATAGTTAATAGTTTAGACATGATGGGTGAAGGTGACAGTGATAATGGCATGGATAATGACGATATTTTAGGTGAATCTAGTCTATTGTACGATCCTTTTAACGAATACTCCACACTGGAGCTACCCACTTCACCAGATCGAGCACCCTTAGTGCCTCAATCTCCTACACCTCAAGAGTGTGAAGTACTGGAGTCCCCTGAAGGAGCTGCTCAATCACCCGGTGGTTAGCTATATTTCTTGAAAACATAATCCAATAATTTCGTTTCAAAATAACATTATTATTTTAGAACATGGTAGTGTTTCAAGGTTTTGTCGTCCTGGCTTTACGACACCCTCGAGGCCCAGGAACGTGGCACACAACAACTCAGAAGAGAAACTTTCAGAATTTTTGGCAAATGGGTGTGGTTGAAGAATTTATAGCATTTCTTAGCTTCTTTGATACTGAGCATTACCAATATATCAGGGATGAGTATGCAGAGCTCAGCAAAAGACGAACTGGACCTCGTGTTGCTTGGTCAGATCATGGCGAACATCAGCATTGCCACCGTAGTAGGGCCCCAATCTAAGCACACTCCAACCGGCCGAAAAAGACCACGCCTATCGTACAGTCACCAAGGGCGAAGAATTTGCTAAGTCACATTTCTCATACTTCATGGAGTTGGTAACTTCCCCACTATCAAACTACAACAATAATTCATAACAATTTTCTGTATTGGAAAAGACAGATTTGCTGCATTATGTCAGCACTATCTTGCCACTGGGCTGACCACTAGACGTCACAGCAACAAAGGTAGGACTCCTGCACACACACTGTCCCTCAGAGATGTCAGGAATCTTGTGAAGTTCCTGCATTCCTACGCAGAAGTTCATGCGATACTCCTGCCTAAAAGAATTCCAGGATACAAGAGAGATGATCTGCAATTTCTACCATCAAGCACAACAAAGAAGGTCAGATAAAAAAATTTTTTTTTAATAATTTGCATCTCAACAATAGAGTGTCTGGGTACAGTACAAGTTAACTTGTGAAGAAGCTGGTTTAAGAGCAGCGGCATACACCACCTTTTGCACGCTCTGGAGAAAGTTGACGCCTTTGTTGCTGTGACATCTAGTGGTCAGGCCAGACTTTTTAGACATATCACCTTCTGGAAAACCTAGGAAAAGATGCCCTGACAGTTGTGAGTGGACAAAAAGTGATGCACTACACAAAAAAAATCCAAGGTGAAATCATTATTATTCAATAATAGGTCAACTACTTAGTAGATAAGGGGATGAACACAGGCAAAGGTGCTAACTGTGTTATCAGCCTCTGTGTTGAAAACCATACGGACACAATAGTGGTGCAGTGTAGAGACACTGATGTCATCGCTTTGCTCTTGGGTCACTACCATAGGATGATTGTACACAGCTTTGATTCAAAACATATCACCTTCTGGAAAACCTAGGAAAAGATGCCCTGACAGTTGTGAGTGGACAAAAAGTGATGGACAGTGGAGAACAATTCTGGTGTCTGCCTCTTCATGCCATGCTTCAAGTGGTTCTGTGTCTAAATCTGAGCGAGATGATTCAACCATTTCCTCACTTGAAAATCCACCAGCTGCAACAATAACTTTCGAATTAGGTGCTTGCACTATCAACTGTTGAGATAGAAAGCGAGCTAAATCTGCTTTGTTCTCAGAAAGTGATATGAAATTGCTCCAGTTTGATGGTAGTGGCACATTTGCATGCTCTATTATCCTTCTAATGGGTCTAGTTCGCCTTGTTCTGGTTGCACTTTTGATGGATACTTCATTTATAATCTTCTCTTTCTCTTTCCCAGTTTTCAAACTCTTAGTGGGTTCGTATAAAGATGCAAATGTCATTGGTTTGTTCTTGTGGAGAGGATCACGAAATTTTACTTCATCAGAAGACAAAAGTCGTTCTTGTACAAACTGATTTAACTGTTTCTGGCCATCATTTAAAAGATCTCTCTCAATCTTTTTTGCTGCTATATCCTTTGTTGCAATATTTTGCAATATTTTGCAAACTCTGTGATTCTTTAGTTTTGAACAAGCCAAATGAGACCAACTGATCATGAAGACAATTTACATCTTGGTTGTCAAGTTTTATTCTACCTTTAGTAGCTTCATTGTGGACAAGATCATCTGTTCTGCTAACACCATAAAGTGCTCTGGTTTCCAATGCGATATGTGATCGCAGGTTATACGACTAAGCCCATCTGCTCAGTGCTGTAGAGGTTTTTGTAATACCAATGATACCTCCACCGTTCTTGCCAATTCCATTTAGCCATTCTTGGCTTTGGTCAGGGTCAACTTGATTAAATTTTAAGCCTGTTCCTTTAACAGCGAAGTTACCACTTTCAAATTCTCTTTTAATTTCTGCCGGAAGCTGGTGCATCTCATTCAGATCGATTGTGCCCCAGCATGCATAATTTGTATGATCATATCTCATGAAGAGTGGCAGCATATGCTGGAATGCATAAACATTGAGTTTCCACATGCCATCCCTCTGAGCACGAATAAATTGAAGAAGAATTTGGACCATCTCCATGTAGGACCACCAGAATCTGAAATTTCCATCGCTTTCCTTTGATGCTACAAAACCATCTAACACATCAATAAAATTCTTGCTTTCTAAAATAATGAGCTTGGACAGATTTTTTTCTTGCATACTTTCTTCTAGCATCTTGAACAATTTTTTTCACCAATGAAATCAAGTAGTTGTGGCATTAAAATAAGCCACATAGCCTGTAGTGATAACTTGTGTGCTCGGATGCCCCGACTTTCCAGCTAGAACCTTTTCTGCTGCCTTTGGGCCTAGAATGTTGCTTTCAACCCATGTTTCTAACATTCCTGATGAATTCATATGCTTTCCAAAAATGCCAAAATTTTGTGAAGACCTCCTAGCCTAAAAATCAAGAAGTCTTGATAATCACTTTTAGCCCATTTATGCTTCATCAATTTACAATACAGGGCTTCATCTATGGTAAGGACTACATATTGCTGCCCCAGTACATTGACTACATGCTTGCACCTTAAAACTACAGTATTTAAAGTGTCAAATTCATGAGCTGGTGATTGGACAATAGGCATGTAACCAATGGAAGTAACTTCAGGTGCTTCTGATTAAAATTGGTCCAACCAATCCTTTCGTCACTATCATTACGACCAAAGAAGAATGCTAGGTCACAGGCATTTGCTTTGAGAACTTCAGGCTTGTCTGAATCTGATGCAACAAACCAGTCTTTTTGTGTGCTGGAAGTTGATTTCGGTTCCACCATACCTTCTCGAATATCTGCAGGAATCAGTTCTTCCATAATAGCAGGAACTCGTGTAGTACTTTCTTTCACAGGCTTTAGATTTTGTAGCCCCATATCTACAGATGGTTCACGCTGCCAAGCTGCAACTTGAGTTGCATGAAAGCTGTTCATTCCATCGAGGCTGCTGTCATTAATGTCAATGTTGTCACAAGTGAAGTGAAGAAATCTATTGGTAACAAGATTGGGGAGAACAACTGCTCCATTAGCTGTGTTCATTGACTTTAGCGTACTTTCAGCTAGGGTATTGTCAACTTGCAAAACATTTTCATAGCTAATGGTATGACCTGCATCACCTTAGAGAGCTAAACTTGACAGCCAAGACCTCAAATTTAGAGGAACTTCTTATCTAACTCTCATACTCACTATACTGAACTACTGGCTTACTTGTTAGAAGTTCTATGACTGCCTGCTTCACTTCTGTGGTTTGCTTATCTTGAACTATCAGCTGTTTTTTAGGCCATGTGATATCTAGCCACACCCCCAAATGGGCGTGTCTCTAATTAGCTGGCAGACAGTGAATTCAGTTTCAGCACCCAAAGAAGTAGTAAACAGCACTGTCTGCCAACTTTTCCCCACAAATGCTTCCAGTGTTTTTGTAATTATGAGTTATTGAAAATCTGACCTGACTACCATGGTAGTATCTGCAGGTTTCCCGTTCCTGAAGCAAAGCCAGTTGGTCCGCTCAAGGGTTTTTCTGAAGCTATCCAGAACTTCATCAACCATTACTGCCTGCAAGACCATTCATCAAAATGGTGTCACCACCCAAAGGCAAATTATTTGTAATTAATTAAATGAAAATTTAAAATAACTTATTAGTTCAATTCTGATGGTACACCATACACAACAGATAATGGGTTTACCTGCAAAGCTCAGGTGGCTGGCTTTGAAGCTTTGATCCAGGAGATAGCTGCTAGGCCACAAAACTACGTTTCAGACAATGGCAGGTTGACGGCCGACACTGTGGAGGGCTTCCATCGCATGGCACTGGTTTACCGTGACAAGCGCACGGATCTTGGCCCTGCTCACTACACCTGCAAAACCAACACAAACAAAATATTAGCTAGAAGTAATATAAAATAATATTTGCAAATAAAATATTGGTCCTATATGGAAGGTATTATGCCTCATGAGAATGGGGATAGAAGTGCCAACACAAGCTGTAGCTGCCATCCTAAAAGAGCAACATCATTGGACTGCTGACCGTTCGAAGGTCAAGTGTCGATCACCTTCAAAAGAGGTTCATATTTATTTAATCTACAAATGAGTCATGAAGTAAGGAAATCCTGTGAAAATTATAAAAATGCTTAAATTAGTGCACACCCTGTATTAAAAAAATCCTCATTTTCAGAGAAAGGAATGTAATTTTTACGGGGGAGTACATACGAGGACACCATTCCCCTCCTATTTTTCCCCGTTCCCCCTCATGCACTGTTATACAATATGCCATTAATGTAGAAACTTACAAAAAAAAGAAAAAGAAGAGTCGTTATGAGCAGGAGAAAGGAGTAATAGGGACACTTCAGGGTGTTGGATGTGACTGGTTTTCATCTTTGGTTAGGACTGGCCGAAACATATCGACTACAGGTATATTAAAAAAAAAAGACAGATTATAACAAGTTGTAATTATAGATTGATAAAAATAGTTTCCAGGGTAACGGGTATCAATTCCAACCTCTTGAGGGGTGAAAGGCCACTTTCAGTTTGTTTATAGAGTGGATCACAAGCAACATTAGCTTTGTATGTGAAAAAACAGGAATCCCTCATTCCAGGTATACCAAAACTAACCTAACATTTTATTATTATTACCCATTCGTGCATATTAGTGTTAGTAGCTCATAATGGATTTGCCTTTGCCTTTCCAATTCTCTGTGCGGAAATTGAAAGACGCAGTGAATTGGCATATCTAAATTTCCCATGCTTAGTGATACTCTCCCATTATTGAGGAAGGTGAAAAAAAATTTACATGACTTTTCAGGGTCTACATTTGACTTTATTTAGATGAAAAAAGATGGGGTGCAGATTTTGCAGAAGGCGTCACTTGGCATGGAGAAACTTCACCAGAAAATCATTGGAGTTGACATTGAAAGTATAGAATACTATTTAGCAAGTAGTGTATATAGTATAAAATTCATATATTTGTGTTACAAGCTTGTTCTGATGGTCCAAGCTTTGGCACTTTGTCTTTCCCCTTTGTTTCAAGGTTCGAGGCAAAAACTCACCTTGTAGAAGGCTATGAATCACACTTCTCCCATAGGATTCCATACATTTTTCGCCATTTTATTCTACGTCACCTTTTTCCAGTAATCGTCACGTAGCGTACTAATGGGCTCACGCTACTGTTAAAGGGAGCTTCTCCGAATTTTTTAAAATAGTTACTTTATAGCTAGAACCTTCAGATTGCATACACAGGTGCCCAATGCATTGGAGAAGCATCTAAAACAGCTTTCAGCCAGGACTGATTCGACAGTACCTCACAGCAGTTGCGTTTATTTCTTCTTCGGCAAAAAAATAAAACATCGGTTCTCCATCGAATTTAAAAAAAAGTTACCTTCTTCACAGCAGCTTCATTTATGGATCCAGTCATCTCCAGAGCTTTGTAGAAGCAGCGAAAAATTGCTTGAGCCCAGTAGCTTTCCATAACACATTGAAACAACCGCTTCTTTGCCGACCAAGACTTTGCGGTTTGACTTACTGTCTTCTCCTTTTTTTTTATAAAATCGCCAGTTCAACTGGGGGCCTCCCTATTACGTACAGTCTTAGGTAATGCTTATTACATCATAGGAAAAAAGTGAGCGTGTCGTGTGATCCAGGTAACTATGCAAAAAAAATTTTTTTTCGAATCAGTTTGGAAAGATGGCGTCTACCAGTTACAGTGCTGTGGAAGTTTTAGACTTGCTTGATATTGACTCTAGCAACTCAGGATCAAGCGGAGAGGAGGAAGACGACATCCGGGATCCTCCTGAGAGTCCCTTATCTCAGTGAGCATCAGAACAAGTGTCCGGGTTTCTCCTGAGAGTCCCTTACCTCAGTGAGCATAAGAACAAGTGTCCGGAGGATCCTGACAGTCCGGGATCGAAGTGTCCGGAGGATCCTGACAGTCCAGGATCCTCCTGAGAGTTCCTTAACTCAGTGAGCTAAGAACAAGTGTCCGGAGGATCCTGACAGTCCGGGATTCCCTTACCTCAGTGAGCATAAGAACAAGTGTCCGGAGGATCCTGACAGTCCGGGATCCTCCTGAAAGTCCCTTACCTCAGTGGGCATCAGAACAAGTGTCCGGAGGATCCTGACAGTCCGGGATCTTCCTGAGAGTCTCTTACCTCATTGAGCATTAGAACAAGTGTCCGGAGGATCCTAACAGTCCGAGATCCTCCTGAGAGTCCCTTACCTCAGTGAGCATCTTACTGTCCGGGATCCTCCTGAGAGTCCCTTCCTTCAGTGAGCATAAGAACAAGTGTCCGGGATCCTCCTGAGAGTCCCTTACTTCAGTGAGCTATAACAAGTGTCCGGAGGATCCTGACTGTCCGGGATCCTCCTGAGAGTCCCTTACCTCAGTGAGCATAAGAACAAGTGTCCGGAGAATCCTGACTGTCCTCCTGAGAGTCCCTTACCTCAGTGAGCATAAGAACAAGTGTCCGGAGGATCCTGACAGTCCGGGATCCTCCTGCGAGTTCCTTACCTCATTAAGAACAAGTCTGGAGGATTTTGACACTCCGGGATCCTCCTGAGTGTCCCTTACCTCAGTGAGCATAAGAACAAGTGTCCGGAGGATCGTGACAGTCCGGGTTCCTCCTGAGAGTTCCTTACCTCAGTGAGCATAAGAACAAGTGTCCGAGGATTCTGACAGTCCGGGATCCTCCTGAGAGTCCCTTACCTCAGTGAGCATAAGAACAAGTGTCCGGAGGATCCTGAAAGTCCGGGATCCTCCTGAGAGTCCCTTACCTTAGTGGGCATCAGAACAAGTGTCCGGAGGATCCTGACAGTCCGGGATTTTCCTGAGAGTCGTTTACCTCAGAACAACTGTCTGGAGGATCCTGACTGTCCGGGATCCTCCTGAGTCCCTTACCTCAGTGAGCATAAGAACAAGTGTCCGGAGGATCCTGACAGTCCGGGATCCTCCTGTGGTCCCTTACCTCAGTGGGCATCAAAACAAGTGTCCGGAGGATCCTGACTGTCCGGGATCCTCCTGAGAGTCCCTTACCTCAAGGAGCATAAGAACAAGTGTCCTGACTGTCTGGGATCCTCCTGAGAGTCCCTTACCTCAGTGAGCATCAGAACAAGTGTCCTGACAGTCTGGGATCCTCCTGAGAGTCCCTTACCTCAGTGAGCATGAGAACAAGTGTCCAGAGGATCCTGACAGTCCAGGATCCTCGTGAGAGTCCCTTACATCAGTGAGCATCAGAACAAGTTTCCGGAGGATCCTCCTGAGAGTCCCTTACCTCAGTGGGCACACAAAACAAGTGTCCGGAGGATCCTGACTGTCTGGGATCCTCCTGAGAGTCCCTTACCTCAGTGAGCATAAGAACAAGTGTCCTGACAGTCTGGGATCCTCCTGAGAGTCCCTTACCTCAGTGGGCATCAGAACAAGTGTCCGGAGGATCCTGACAGTCCAGGATCCTCCTGAGAGTCCCTTATTTCAGTGAGCTTAAGAACAAGAGTCCATATTATAAAATGGTGTATGCTGCTATAATTAAGGTTCAGCCAGGTTTGTGCACAGATTAGTATATGATGTATAGGGGAAATTTTTTTTTATTAAACAATATAATTAATGTAATAATGTAATTGCTTATTTTAATGTTCATGATTATTAACGGTCCTGGACTTCCCTGTAGCAGACAACAACAAAATAGTGATCAATAACAATTGCCTCTATAATGCAGGCCCACTAAGAGGATAAGTCTTACCATGGTATGTCAGTCACATCAATAGCATTGATGTTGTACTGGGGTACTGAAACATCATAACTTGACAGTTTGACCGAACAACAAAACAGTGATCAATAACAATTGCCTCTATAATGCAGGCCAACTAAGAGGATAACACTCTTACCATGGCATGTCAGTCACATAGCATTGATGTACTGGGGTACTGAAACATCATACCTTGACAGTTTGACCGCTAATTCGCTAACATCCTCTTTTTTCGCTGGGCACTGGTCTCTTTCGAAACTGTTATGACTACAAGTGCATATTGTGGTGGAAGCTATGAGGAGCTGTCACCAATTGTGGTAGAAGGGGTCAGGAAAACAACCAGGGAAGTAGTCTGCCACCAGAGTGTTGAATTCTAGCTGTATCCACAAGCTTTTCAAAGCTTCCCAATAATCCCTCACACAGAGGTTTCAAGTCTGGCTTAGAATTAGTAGAATAAAACTTCAACATGCATATGATACAACACTGAACAGCATATGGCACAGCCAAGCAAATATATAAAGCCTGACTGCACATGCTCAGAGGATGACATGGCATAAAACTAAAAATAGAATGTCTAAATATAGTACAGTAAATAGTGTTAATTAGCTAGTGCATGGGAACAAGTCACTGTTTTGAAGTGTGGTGATTCTACCACACATATGAAGTGTGGTATTTTCCGACAAGTTTGCAATAGTTCTATATTTTACGCTACTTGCACTGGTTCCTTTAACAACCAAGTTTCCAAGTTCGTCTTCTAGCTTTTTAAAGCCTCGCAGAGCACCCTCTTTGTGATCAAAACATCTAAAAAAAATTTTGTCCAGCAAGACACTGACATCTAAAAATTTGCCCGGAATTTTTTAAGTGTGCCTTGCTATCTCAGTGTCACTCTTTCGTCCACCAGGAGCTGAATAGATATTAAGAAAACAATTTTATATACCAAACAATACATGCAGCACAGTGGCAACTCTCATTGTTTGGCCTTTTGATTTACCCAAGAGTTCTTTGCAACAATAATAATAAAAAATGAATAAAATAATAAAAGTAATGTACCAGTTAAGAAGTAATCGGCACCACACCCATTTTCCAGCTCATCTTGGATCTTATCATATGCTTTGTCAAAGCCACCGGACTGAGGCTGAAGGTCCCATGTCCTGTGAATTGGTTTGTCACTACCTCCTTCTAACCAAAGCTTCTCTAAAAGTTACATTATTACTTCTTCTGTTAGTTAGTATATAGGTTATTTCATTATAGAGGATATATATATAGTGTACTAACCCATTAGTTTGCTCAAGTCCTGATCATTGGTCGTTGTTAGTGTATCCAAATGGCCAAATATGGGTTTTGGAAATACCCACATAAACCTCTGGCAGAATCCTTTCTGTGAACCTCCTTGAGCTTCAATGATAGCCCGTGCTACACCAGGCTGCGTAAAGCCACCAATTATTAGAGAATTTCTGTCCATAGAAAAATTGGCCTGACCCGTAACTAAAAATAGATTAGGTACAATATGTGGTAGCTATTTTATAAGAGAAAATAAATTTACCTGTTCTACGCTTCCATTGATGGCTGTTATACAATTGTAAAAACTTATGAATGTCGTGAGATTCACTCAGGCCTTTGGAATTGTACAGATTTATCCCTGTTAAGAAAGAACTGAGTTCATCATATAGCCCAAGAAGTCGTCCGTCATTTTCTGCCATAAGTACACCCTATTTTTCAAATGTTGCTTCCTCCAGGGTCCAGGTAGGATGAGACTCCTTTCTTCCACATTTTTTTCGAAGGTTTTGGAGGAGATTAAAAAGGAACTTGTAGAGTGTAGATTTACCAGATCCTGTGGGCATTGCTATGGCTAACCACACAATGATAGGCTCGGTCCAACGTATTCCTGTGCATCTAACATCTGAGTGAGCTAGCACAAAACTAGCTAAATAAATTAACAAACAAAACTGCAGTTGCTGGAACACTGAGTGTTTGTCCAATTGCCGAGCATCCCTGTCATAAAGTAGCAATAAAGTTGTGATAAAACAGTAAGATAGTACATCATTACCTCTCTTAGTTTCTGAGGATAATGAGTCCAATCAATGTATCACTATTCCAGCATGCAACTAACTGAGCCTTGGTCTCACTAATAGAAGCCATCTGTGAAGATTTTTACTCTAAAATGCCTACTGTGAAAGGTCTTATATATTTATTCATGAGCATGTCTTTATGTGTGAGCATGCTCAGTAGACTCCTGTTTGGACTTCCATTGAACTTGCATTCATGCTCAAAGAGGATTATTAACATTTAACACCTATTCACTGAATAGCTCTGCTCACAGCCACGCCAGACCTAATGAAGTTTTGTATCTGCTCTATTTCCTGCCTGCTCTCCACAGGCCTTTCTTGAAGTAGCCAAACCCACTATTTGCACACTCTTTATGGAGGCCTTCTATTCCCACAGACTGGGAATAGAAGCTTGATAGCTCTGGCCCTAGCTCTTACTCCCCATAGAGTTGCATTCTCACCAGCTGGACTCAAGTCATACTCAGGTCTTGTTGGAAGCAGTTAAACCCTATATAACACACCCCATTGGCATGATCATGAGAAAACCCTTGCCACACAAAGACTTATAATAGCCCTGGCCCTACTAAGTTATCTCCACACATATTCTTAATCTCCTACTTGACAGTCTAACTTACTGTTGAATCAAATAAGTAAAGATGGACGCAGTTGGTAGGAATATTTTCAGTGTTGTTGCACTAAGAAAAATCCTTTTTTCGGTGCATCATCTTCCTAAGGATATGCCAAATTATTGGAAGACAATAAAGGAATTCGCTGGGACAGATGCTACTATACCTGAAATATAAACGGCTGTGCAGAATATGGAATATTTATACCAAGAAGCGTTTGCCTCTGATGAGGAGTTACTTCAAAAAATTTGCAAGGAATCAGTTGGTGTTGTCCTGATGTCGTCATCAGAAGAAATGCAGATCTTGTGGGGCAAATCTAGTCACTCGAAGCGATTGTTCTAGAAAGCTAGTGTTGTACACTGAGTCTTCTGGAACACTACCATCTCTGCATTTCCGCAAAGTATGTTCAAGAAGTAGCTGCAACTTTATACAGCATTATGGATACTATTTATTAGGTGAGTAATTCCTATTTAACAATAGCATTAACCTTCTATCCGAGTAACAATGCCATTTTCTTAATATACGATTGGCTGTTTCCCTCTATTTAATTCTGTGACCTAATTTGTCACTCTGAACATTATAGCATTTGTGAAATTAAGATCTGCTAATACACATTTATGCTGCACCAATTAAAATTAAAAAAAAGCTATGTGTATGTGTGTGCGAGCTCATACGTATTGTGACTTGTCAGGTGACGTCGTTGTACATGGTGATGACAGCTGCAAACTTCAGTACTATATGGTGACCAGAGAGACTGCATTTGAATTGGACTTTTTGAAAAGATTTGATGCAGAACTCCTCATTGGCCAGGTACAACCTTAGTGTGCATCAGAACAAGTGTCCGGAGGAATTCGGACAGTCAGGATCCTCCGGACACTTGTTCTGATGCTCACGGACACCTCACCTCCGGACACTTGTTCTTAAGCTCACTGAGTTAAGGGACTCTCAGGAGGATCCCGGACTTGTTCTAGCTCACTGAGGTAAGGGACTCTCAGGAGGATCCCGGATTGTCAGGATCCTCCGGACACTTGTTCTTAGCTCACTGACGTAAGGAACTCTCAGGAGGATTCCGGACTGTCAGGATCCTGTGGACACTTGTTCTTAAGCTCAGGGACTCTAAGGAGAATCCTGGACTGTCAGGATTCTCCGGACACTTGTTCTTAAGCTCACTGAGGTAAAGGACTCTCAGGAGGATCCCGGACTGTCAGGATCCTACGGACACTTATTCTGATGCCCACTGAGGTAAGGGACTCTCAGGAGGATCCAGGACAGTCAGGATCCTCTGGACACTTGTTCTAGCTCACTGACGTAAGAGACTCTCACTGAGGTAAGGGGCTCTCAGGAGGATCCTGGACTGTCAGGATCCTCCGGACACTTGTTGTTATGCTCACTGAGGTAAGGGACTCTAAGGAGGGTCCTGGACTGTCAGGATTCTCCAGACACTTGTTCTAGCTCACTGATCCCGGACTTGTTCTAGCTCACTGAGGTAAGGGCTTTCAGGAGGATCCCGGACTGTCAGGATCCTCCGGACACTTGCTTTTAGCTCACTGACGTAAGGGACTCTCAGGAGGATTCCCAATCTGCGAAGATCTAATACCTTCACCTCTGGCTATCTCCAATTAACTGCTCTCTCTCTCTGACTATCTTGTTATTGTTGTATTGATGTTTGTATACTCTTGACATAGGCGGGCGCTTTTTAGAACCAATACAAACTAATTGAAAAAAAATTGCTCGCGTACTCGTAGTACGAGATATGGGGGTGGGGCTATTTCTTATGAATTGCGAGTGGAATTAAAGTTCCAAATTTTGTATGAGTTTTTCTTGGAATCTAATAATGAGAACGACACAAAACTTTTACACACGGGTAAACCAAAAAAAAAAATGAACTGCATTATAATGAGAATTTTTCGATATCTTTTAAATAGAAAAAATTGCGAATAAATCATTAAGTAATATGGAAATGGATAAGAACGTGTTATGTTGCAGTAGAGTATCGGCTCGGCTAGTAGTGCACCAAATTGCGAAGCTCCAACTTACCGCACCACTCCAAACAAGTGCTACAAAGTTTTATAACAAGGCCCCGATATTTCCTCAGATTCGCTCTAAAATTAGTGAGCGGCTCCTTCGGCAGGTACTTTGTCCTTGTGTTGTAGTGGAGAAGCCCCTGTAAGTATACAATAGTGGTAGTCGTGCATAGCAACCATCAACAAAAAATTGCGTAGGCGGTGTGCGGCCACCCTTAAGCTCACTGAGGTAAGGGACTTTCAGGAGGATCCCGGACTGTCAGGATTCTCCGGACACTTGTTATAGCTCACTGAAGTAAGGTACACTCAGGAGGATCCCGGACTGTCAGGATCCTCCGGACACTTGTTCTGATGCCCACTAAGGTTAGGGACTCGCAGGAGGATCCCGGACAGTCAGGATCCTCCAGACACTTGTTCTGATGCTCACTGAGGTAAGGGACTCTCAGGAGGATCCCGGACTGTCAGGATCCTCCGGACACTTGTTATAGCTCACTGAAGTAAGGTACACTCAGGAGGATCCCGGACTGTCAGGATCCTCCGGACACTTGTTCTGATGCCCACTAAGGTAAGGGACTCTCAGGAGAATCCCGGATGGTCAGGATCCTCCAGACAACTCAGGAGTACTATCAGGATCCTCCTGATACCTCAGGAGGATCCCGGACTGTCAGGATCCTCCGGACACTTGTTGTGATGCCCACTAAGGTAAGGGACTCTCAGGAGGATCCAGGACTGTCAGGATCTTCCGGACACTTGTTATAGCTCACTGAAGTAAGGTACACTCAGGAGGATCCCGGACTGTCACGATCCTCCGGACACTTATTCTGATGCCCACTAAGGTAAGGGACTCTCAGGAGAATCCCAAACAGTCAGGATCCTCCGGACACTTGTTCTAAGGGTTGTTGAAATATGGTACTAGTCGACAGACTAATGAATCAGAGTGGAATATTATTACAAATGAACTAAATGAATCACATTATCTATGTAAGCACTTTTAACAAGCAAGATGTTGCTATCCCTAGACATATTGTTATCAACCCTCAGTGCACTTATTCGTGAGGGCTAGTCTTCGGTCGGTCATTCTGTCAACAGCGGGTCTCAAAGTTGTCAGCCATTGAAGCATAGAAGTTGCATCAAACTGTATTACTCGATGAAGTATGTTTTATACGTTGTATTTAGTCCCACTCATGGCTATTGCTTTTTCTGTGTGATATCCATTACCGATTCATTTACCAAATGCTCTGGAAGTATGGTAAAGGGTTTACAGACTTAATGGACATACACAGTTTAATTCTAGAGGAACTTGAGGCCACCTAGACCAGATCAGAGAAAGGCATGGCACATGATAACAAGTTTGAATACAGCTTTGCTGTCAATAATAGTAATAAATAGCTATTACAATCAAAATAATTAAGTTCAATTCTATTAGTTTAAAGAGTAGGTAGGCCGGCTTTCCCTGCCTACCCCCATCTGCCAAATTGTGGTTACTGCTAGCCTTCCAACTATCAAAAGGATTGTACTTAAGTCCATTTAATATGCCTCTTTTTGTATTTTTAGAAATAGCGAGTCCAACTCGAGGGCAATTGCTTTTTCTAATGGTGACACCCGTTACCAGTTCATTTAACCCCATTGTAAATGGTAAAGGGTCACAACAACCACTCGCCTTTGCTGACTTCATGGCCAGTACATTTGATATTTGGAGAAGACCAGCTGAACGTTGTTTTTGGCGAGATGTCTAATTCTATCAGACACAAAATGTCTTCACAAACAAAAAGTTTGCCCAAAGTTACAGTGGCTTGCTAACTAGTAGTGCAAATCAAACTCAGGCTTTATCAACAACACATGCAGATATCTGTTTAACTGTTAGAAATAGTGCTGGATAAGACAAAAGAAATCTGTGTAATGTTGCAATAATGTAAGGCAATATTTTTGTGAAGACAATGTAATCAATGTGATATATAGAATGGTAAAATTATGATAGTGTGTTGTGGTAAAACTCTTGTGATGCGAGGATGAAGAGGAATGCAATGAATTAGTGCATTGTAAGATATATACTTGACTTTGTCAGCAGTAGATAAAATGTGAGCACGGTAGTGTTTATTATATGGTTCAAGTTTATAAGCGGTTCACGGGTGTTTCAATCCCATTGAAAACGCGGCACTTAGACACACCCCCAAAAATATTTTCCCCAGTGTTAATTTCCCTAGCAACTACCCTAGCAACCATTTGCCCGTGCAATAAGAATTCTATTTTTAAGCTCAATTAACACTTACCACACCTGGGTTAGGGGGGAAAACCAAGCCTTTGAGTCATCAGGCTTTTTTAAAAAAAAAAGGTCAAAAAATATTCGCTACCACCGCCGCTATTGGCGCCGCCAGTACCAGCAATTAAGCGGGCGGTAACAGTTCACTGGAACTTCTAGGAGAAACAGAAGTTAGTGCAGAGTGTGCAGCAACTCTTATTGAGTCTAGAGAGTCTGTATTGGTGTGGCTTCGATTTTTTTTTTGAAAGTTATGGTGCTGCAGACAGATGAGGTTTATAACGATGAATAAGGTAACATACTTAGGGATAATTAGCTAGCTATGGTTGTTCTATGAGATGTGAATTAAAATAAGCTTAAAATGATGCCTATGCTGTAGCTGTGTCTACAGTATGCTTCTTCCTCTTCTTGATTGGAGGTCTCAGGGAAGTCAGGGATGGAGCTGACTCAAGTGTTTGCTCCTTGAAAATGTACTTGAGCCTGTCCACTTCATTCGAAATTCCTTGGTAGGTTCTCTCTAGCTGCTGTAGGTGGGCATGAATCGATTCTGCTCCCTGCTCTCCCATTATTCCACATCCAACTTTCCATCTGCGCATCCATGGCACCAAGTGGTCCTCTAAGATGTGCATCTTAGGGAGTATTGACGCACGGGGGAAATTCTCTCGGTAGAACTTCAGAAAGGCTTTGATGTCAGTTTCTGCAGAGATTTTACAATCATGAGGTAAGATTAAAGTGGAATGT
>WLWI01002106.1_pt1 | contig 17212 bp, 13 predicted proteins | sample 6701501 | NCBI WGS metagenome assembly WLWI01 (sample SAMN12718690, study PRJNA515312) | sponge metagenome | isolation source: marine sponge | host: Mycale hentscheli | place: New Zealand: South Island, Marlborough, Capsize Point | collected 2014-11-01
AATGTAGGACATAGGCCTTCCAATAATTCTATTTCACTCCCATGGTGACCAGTGCCGCCCGCCCCCCCTTACATTTTCAAAACTCTATTTTGCCCCCCCTTGCAAGAATGTCTGGATGAAACACTGAATACTATAACTTAACTAAGCCGGGTCGCTTGCCGTTTGTGCTCAAGCACACAACTAGTTTATATATGTGTGGAGGTCGACCCTGTTCCATACTCCACTAAACAGAATCATTTGATTTACCAATCTTTACACCTTTGAATTTTAGGTTGTCTCTGACATATTTGAATTTATGCTGTGCAGTTAGGTCTTACAAACTTACCAAGTTTGTTTTCTATTAGAATTAGTGGTGGCAGTAAGTTATCTTGATTAATGCTTGTTATAGTTATATGCCCTATGCAACCATAAAATCCTATCCACAAATAACTGTGTGGTAATTCCTGTGAAATCTGTTTGTTTGTTGTTGTTGTTTTTTGTTTAAGTCAAACAAGTTGCGGTGAGTGGTTACTATGGCATTGAATCCCTTTACCATACATAATATAAAACTAAGCTTTTTTAGTCGTTTTCTTGTCAGGAACTACTGGTCTTTTAGATAGTCTGAATGGCTTATTTTGGGGGGAAATTGAGGTAAGAAAGTTCCATATTTGTTAGTTAAAATACATTGTCAAGGGTTACAAAGCTACTTGTAGCTACTTGTAAGAATAAATGGACAAAATAAATGATGCCTTCCTAATCTAGGTAAATAGGAGCTAAAACATTAACTTTGGGAAAACTAAATAAATGTAACCTTCTTGTTATTTTTTCATCATATTTTGTAAAGGCAAAAATCAACTTTTATCAGATTAATTTAGCTACCTTGTTTGAATTATTGGTGTACATGGCTCACTCGCCCATTATGTTGAAGCACATGACTAGTTATGTAATAGTAAAGATTGTGACCCCTATTCTACTTTGTATATTACATATTCAATCTTTACCTTGCTCAAATGAATTGTACTTCGTTAACCAATCACAGATGTGGGGTTCACTTAAAAATGCCAAATAAACAGCATCTTTTTGCCTGGCAATTACATACCGCTCTGTACTACCATCTCGTAATATTGACATAGATACCTCAGTGAAACTGTGATTTTGATTTTCTGCATTATCAAAGAAGTATGCATAGTCTTTTGAAGTGCATGAATTTACCATCTGGCAGCAGAAGCAGCTATGATACATCATGTCTTTCAACTGTGTTGGACTTAATGGTTCTGGTGGAATAGATTCAGTATTGCAAGAAAAATTGGAACTTTCACTTTTAGGTGAAAGTGGATTTGTTTTTGAAAATTTCTTCAGTTGGCTATCACACCATTCTGACAATTCCTCTGGTATCAAGAAATCCTCATAGCATAATGATGATATCTCTTCAGCAATAACTTCTTTTTTAATTTTGTCTTGAAATCTTCGTTTAATGTAATCAGTTAAATCAAACTTTAATAACTCATTCACATCAGGAGCATCAGGATTTTTTTTCTTTTCAGCATACATTCGCAAATGGTCTTTCAACTTTTCAAGTTCCATAGGACCTGACTCTGCATAAAAATAAAATGGGTATGAATGTCATAAGACTTGTCCTTGAAGCTGAACAAGACATTTACAAAACAAATGAAGCATCAAAGGTGTCAACACTCAGCACTATTTTTACACTACCTAGCTAGTACAATATAATCTCCTTCCAAAAGAACAAGCAATCTGATAGATATTTTAATGAGACATCAATATACCTTGAGAAATGAAGAAAAAAAAAGTTTAATAAATTTGCTGATAGCAGGTATGACCAACTAGCTACTAGAGCTATTATTAAGTCTAACCTTAAAGACAAAACAAAAACAAAGCATGGGGAATGATAGTAGTAAAAAATGCAAAAAAGAATGAGAATCACCAATCAATTAACATTATATTTTGTCTTCATGTCCAAAGTCTATTTATCTCATTTCTATGCACATACACACAGTCATACTTATGTTTCATCCGGCTTACCTTCAGTTAGTGTACTGTTTAATTCCAGTGAATGTACCATTTGAGTTCTATTATAACGAGCTACTGGGTTTAACTTTAGCCATACACTAGCCTAGGTTGGAGAAACACTGTATAGCCTGAAAACTACAGCTAGAAGACAGCCTTATTGGGAGGATCCCAAGCTGTGGCCTGACAAGGACCTTGTACAGATGGCTGAGAGTAGTGGAGTCTGCATTGCTGAACAGGCGATATAACAGTCCAATGGTTCTTCTAGCACTAGAGCAGATATTGCTAATGCGAGTCCTCCAAGTGAGCTCCTGGGGTGACTCCCAAAAGCTTGAAGTTAGATACTCATTCTATCCTCTTCGCACCTATGCAGATCTGAGCTGGAGGGGAAGAGCTCTTATGAGACACCAGCATGCATTTCACTTTGTCATTGTTCAGTGTTAGATCCTGCTCCCTCTGCCAGTGGTACATAGAAACACTGTCTTCATAAGAAAGAAGCTAAACTAGCCAGAAACACTCACCGGTATACATTTTCAACGCAAAACTTCACTCCATTAACTTTCCTGAGCATAAAGCAAAGTATACCGCTAATGTGATTATAACGTGATGCTAGGGGGAATTACCCATAAAAGTTTGTACCTATGCGGATCTGAAAGCTTCGCATTTTCTCAACAATTAGCCTGAAATTCAAGTAGCACAATAAAAGGTCCTAAATCTTCGTTCTCAGTAAGTTTATACCTAAATCAATGGTTTATTGTCAGTAATCTCCAAAACAAACTTGGGGTTGATTACGGTAACATGATTATGATTATGATTACGATTACAGTATGATTACGAAACATTGATTACGATTATGATTACACAGTCAAATATACGATTATGATTACGATTACAGTGTGTTGATTACGATTATGATTACGATTACAATGTCAAAAATTAATGATTGTTGCAACGAAGACACATAAGTTTTTCAAAAAGTTCATCGGATAGACGGCATCTTTCAACACTGTAAAAAGTGGTATTAGTTAAAAACTGCTGTGCCACAACTAATTATAGCAAACACTTGCTGTTCTACTTCACTGCTAATATTACCAGTAATAGTTCTATGGGTTTGATTACAAAAATATGATTATGATTACGATTACGATTACACCCACAATTAGTCATATGATTTTGATTACGATTACGATTACGCAAAACCTTGTAATCGATTGTAATCGATTACGATTGTAATCATAATCAACCCCAACTCTGCTCCAAAATCAGAGTGTGACAGACAGACAAACAGACTGGATGACTACTATAACCCTCTCGCGCAATGCGCGCTGAGGGTTATAATGGACATGTTTAAATAGTGTAACTTCTGTGCAATTTTTTGAAACCAAACCTTAGGTCATTTAGTGCTTTGTTTTCTACGGTCCAGCAAAATAAAAAAATAAAAAAAGGCTTGAATTTTGGCAACATGATAATTTTGCCAAAATTATAACTTCTGGGATTTTGATACCCTCAAAGCTGACCCTAGTGGCAGCCTGCATATCCCATTGCAACTCCAGCAACCACTAATGCTAGTTACATTCAAGAACTATCTAATTAACCCTGAATTTAATGTCTTACTTACTTGAAAACTTCTCCCTTGCCACACTCATTTCTTTATTATACTGCTCTAAAATAGAATAAATTATCATAAGGTGTATTTGAAGGTCCATGGACTAGTCACAATATTTCTATTATTTTTATGAAACATTGCATAAAACATCTCAGGTTGAATAGATATGAGAATATATAATAAAATGCCAGAAAGTATGAGTAAAAAAATAATAGATGTAAGGATGTTGATTCTTTTACTCAATGAAATAAACCATCACGCTAGCTAAGCCAAATTTAATTGAATAGCCAAAGTGATGTGCTTGAGCACAAATGGTGAGCAAGCCTGTACACAAATGCAACACTAGTCTCTAATATCACACTCTGACTATCTTACCAGTAGCTTTTGACAATAAGCACTCACAGCTACTATAAACAGCTAAGTTTTTGAAATTACGTCTGGTAAAGGGTCTCAATACCATAGTAACCTTTCGCCATAACATTTTGAGACTTGAAAAACAAGAAGTTTTTTACTGCACAGTATTGATGCTAACAGTAAGTTTTAAAACCTAAGTGTGTCTTGTGGCCTTTAGAAACAATCTAATACAAAGAGGTAAATAATTAAATTTCCTTGAATGTTACGGTATCTCTAAACTGAAAGATTCTGTTCAGTGGAAGTATGGGAAGGGGTAGACCGAGAAGCAAACACAAAAACACGAGGGTAATGACATACATACATCCATACATGTATATAAACAAACAAATATCCCTGATTATAATTGTGTTACCCCTGATAGTGCCTCGCTAGCTTCGCTCGCTTGCCAATTAATACTCTAACCTAGAATTCATAAATTTGAGTCATAAAAACACCATAAATTCTAAAAATCTGCAAACAAGGCACTACCAACTGGAGCTAACATCTAGTCATTCCAGCTTGTACTTCTTGACTGTTATTGTGTATACTTTCCAGCTACCAGAGTACATTATCAGTTATTTTGAGAGACCTATAGTCCAGTTCCCAAATGGCAATTTTTCCCTTGACCTAAAATTTTGGTCCACATAATTTTTTTTACAGTTTCTATACCTCCAAGACCTACTGATTTGGAATCTGCATGATGCCACCTCAGCAAATTTGAGCATTTTGAAATATTCAAATTAAAATTTTCGTTATTTTGAATGTAGTACATGTACACTTTGGGAATATTGAACTCATTATGGCAAACATCATGTTAAAGTAGACATTTCATGATGTACACATGTTACAGTAGCACGTGCAATTGTAAAATATCAGAAATCTACTGTACAATATTTCATATGATGAAAAATTTCTTCTTCAGAATATGACCTCCTTTCAGCCAGATAGTCTTTTCTAATGTACACTTATACGTTATTTTGTTATCAAAATGAATAATGATATTCATAACAACTCATAGATTCTAGCTTGTATTCTTCGTTTATAAGAGTATTCCATACATAAAGCTGGTAGCTACTACAGAGGGTCTTCGTCCATCAACAACAGCAGAGGATTTCAACAGCAGAGGATTTCAACAGCAGAGGATTTCAACAGCAGAGGATTTCAACAGCAGAGGATTTCAACAGCAGAGGAATTCAACAGCAGAGGAATTCAACAGCAGAGGAATTCAACAGCAGAGGAATTCAACAGCAGAGGAATCTTATTTTAAAAGGCATGCTTTATTTAGTACGTCGCGTAAGTTGCCCATTAAAAAATGTATGGGAAAAATCGCTGTTCAATTGAAATCGCACGGGGAAAGTGAAATAGCGTGTAACTAATTGAAATACTTCGGTAACTAAGTGAAATACCTCGGTAGCTAAGTGAAATAGCACGGGTAAGTGCGCACGCGTGCAGAGTTAACCTTGGAAATGTACAGTTCGAGTAGTTTCTAGTTGGAGACAATGTTATTCTTTACCGCAGAAGCTCTACCGGTATTAGACGGAATGTTTTTCAACAGATTAGGAGGAGCCGCAAGTTGAAAACGAAGTTCCAGCGGAAGCTAATCTTGAAGTAAGGAGATAGTGAGTGAACGATATAGTATAGCTACAATTGCAAATGACTTTTTAAAAAGCTCGCCTACTATTAGTGAGTGATAGCAAGGGTAACCTGTGCTATTAGGGGTCAATAACACTCGTAAAGCAATTGAAATAGCACTCGGCTTTGCCTCGTGCTATTTCAATCACGTTACTCATGCTATTAATCCCGAATAGCACGGTTACCCGTGCTATTACTCATACAAATACTAATGTGATATTATTGCTGTTGTTTATTATAGAGTTTGAAACTTAGTTTCATCCTGTGTAGTGAGATGACCCAGTGCTATTTCAAGCTCCATTAATCAAGCTTCATATGCAGCCACTCAACGAAACCACTATGCTCTGCTGGTTGGATGATAATCCCATTATGAAAATTGCTTGTCATCGATCTTGTGGTGTGTCCTCATATACATCAGCTTTACATGTCGAAAGACATTTAAAGCGAAATAAACTCTCTGAACTAGTTTACACTGAAATGCCTCCAACAAAGCGCTTGCGTAGGTCTGAAGTGACACCATTTAATTTTGTTGAACGCTGCATCTTTTGTGGAAAAATGTGTGCATTACATAAAGACTCAAAGAATCCAAGCCGTTGGAGGAGAGATTTGCTTTGTAGAACCTCAGATAGGGGTTTTAGCACCAAAACATTCAAGGAAGTCATTTTGGATGTATGTAAAAGTCGAAATGATGAGTGGGCATGGCAAGTGGAAGTGCGACTTCAGGGTACCATCAGTGATCTTCATGCTGTAGATGCACGTTACCATGATGATTGCAGAACTAAGTTTATGGCCCCTCGTTCAATACAAGCAGCTTTAGACAGTTCTGAACAGAGTGAAATCAAAGATGGTGCCTTGGAAAATATGGTACTTGTCATGAAGTCTGATTAAAGCTTGCATATGGTCATCTAAAGAAGTTTTTAAACTGTACAAAGAAAGTGGTGGTGATAAGTTTTCTTGATGTCTACTAGTACAGCAATGATCAGAAAGGTTTGGCAAGGAAGTAGTAGTTTTCCCTACTGTAGGACTGGCTAATATTGTAGCATTTCGAGAGAGAGTGCATGATATTCTTCATGTAGTAGAAGATGAAGCAGATGATGTGTCAATTGGAAAAGTAGCAAAACAGATCTTTAAAGAATCAAAAGCTTGCTTCAGATAAGGGGGTCATATAATACCAGAATTAATCAATCAATAGCTGCTGAAGTTGAATTGTTTACTCTCTAGCATTTCTGACAGACTAGATTCTACTTTGCCTGCCCTTTAATAGGTAATATCATTACCAGTGTCATTAACAAACAGCCCACATCTCTCCAGGTCGCTTTAGGTGTCCTAGTCAGAGAGAAGAAATTGCTGACAGAATTGTCTAGTTATGGGGTTACTTGTACTTACAAAGAAGTATTGCGATTTAAGTCTTCTGCTGCAACTGCAGCTAATCAAAAATCCTCATTGCGGGGGTTATCCAGCTCTGATAATGGTCTTATCCAGGTAGTGGCAGACAATTTTGATGCCAATATATCTTCACAGAATGGTCTTCAATCAATGCATGGATTGGCAATACTTTTGACTCAACAAAAATCTGATACATAAAGTTTGTCGGAAGAAAGTCGAATCAAACGTCTAAAGCAAAGTGACTTGAAGAATGATGTATCACCAGATTTACCTGTAAAAGGCTACACAGGGCCTAAAAACCCAATTATGCCTATCACCAACTCAGTCGTTCAGTTCTTCCCTTAAAATTTTTAGCACGGCAGAGTGTACAGCTAGTAGAGCAAATGATCTTGATTTCGACTTCTTCAGACATGTAGTTTCAGAATCATCTACACCAGAATTTGGTGGTTTCAATACACAATTGTTACATGAACAAAAGTTAAGTCTCAAACCTGCAACTAAAGCTATATACACTCCACTTATTGATATGCTGCCTTCTGATCCAACCACTATGATGACAGCAATGGTAGACGCTCAAAAACTTACCAGAGAAATGGGTCAAGTGTACACCATATTTACTGCAGACCAGCAACTGTATCGTGTTGTGGTCTATATATTGTGGGCACACATCCAGAGACATACCCAATTCATTCCAAGGCTAGGAGGTATGCACATGTTGTTGTTGGCTGTGTAGGTGCATTAATGGATGATAGTGGATTAGAAGAAATACTGAAGTCCACGTTTGGAGGAGTGGAACGAATGTTGACAGGAAAATTTTTTCCTCAAAACACAAGAGCTTTTCGATTGCTTTCAGAAGAAATTCTGCATGGTATTTTGGAAAGTGTCAGCAATCACGATGATTTGATGGTGTTTCTGGAGAGAAAAGCTGCTGACAGTAGAACAACTTGGCTATGGTTAGAAAACCTTATCAAACCAGTCTTCATTATGATGCTATTTGTGAGAGCTGAACGAGAAGCTGACTGGCTACTACATCTTTGGGCTGTAAAAGCTATGATTCCATACTTCTTTGCAGCAGGACATATCAATTATGCTCGCTATGGATTGTACTATTTGCTATTTGCGGTCAATGGAAAGTCTTCCTGAAGATGTATTAGCAAAAAAAAATGTTTTTGTGTAATCATTTTAAAAATTTCACTGTGGCAAGCAAAAATTAATCTGAAATTTTCATGCAGTCCTAAAAATAATGTCAGAACTGAATTCTATGCATCTAAAAACCCTTTACTACAGTTATTTTACCTCATTTTATTCAAATTGCTCTACAGCAAAAATTTACGCATACGATTATACAACCACGAAAGTTTTAGGAGTTGCCCTAGGTTGTCACTGGAGCAATCCAGCTTGATTTGTCATTAGACTACATATAAATAAAAAAATTAGCAAAAAAAAACAACACTTCAAATGGAAATTTCTGGGTCATGTATTAGCATTGTCATTTAAAAATAACACAAAATTTATCTTCAAATATTTCGAAATGCTCAAGGTTTCAGAAAAGGCATCATTCAGATTCTGAAAAAACATATTTCAAAGATATGGAAACCACAAAAACATTTTGTGTGGACCGTATTTTTAGGTTTTCGGCTTGGGCTCTGGACTACTAGGCAAGAGTACCAGACAATGCTGCTATTAGTCTGGCTGTTGAAGGTCAAAAAATGGTCAAACCCAGAAAAAATTGGTATAGAAGTAAATTTGGTATAAAAAGAAGCAGAATTTATTCAGCAACAACATATCCAACGCCCACCAGAATCTACCTCGGGGAAAAAAAGTTATAGCCTTTTAAGTAACAATAGATTGTGGTTAGCAGCAAAGGTGAAACCTCATGCTAGCAGACTGCTCACACTTGGGTACTTGCTCATTTGCTCAAACTTGCTTGGAGCCAAGAGCTTGCAACTACCAACAGAAGTTGTTTATGATTCATGTACTAGCTAATCCTTGCTCTTGCACTCAGAAGACCTGTAGTCATCACCTCAGTGTAAGTGGAATGGTTAATGAGACTAGAGTTTACTTTGAGCTATCTGTTACTTAGGTTCAGCTGCAATGGCTGAAGGGCAACATTCAAGAGTTGATATCAGCTTTGATGAAGACTGCTGTGTTATCTGTAAGTTGGGGTTCCAGAATGAGAAAGCAACTACAGTGTCAGAAAAGGGTATTACGAGCCTTATTAGTTTCAGTGAAGAACGTGGATGGTCGGAGCTTCATGCCCACTTGACTGAAGCTGTCAACAAAACACCGATTGGAAAAGTCTTAGTGCACAAACACTGCCGTCGAGATTTTACCAATCGAAGAAGGGCCACTTGTTTCAGAGTCTTAGATGATGTCCAGTTGCCACAAGCAAAGAGGTTAAGATCTAGTGTGCTGCTCTTTAATTGGAAAGAGAATTGTATGCTTTGTGTGAAGTCAGCTGAAATTGATGCTCGCCATCCAGAGCGGAATAAAGTACACAGAGTGACAACACTTGCTATGACAAGCTGCTTAAATGCTGTTGCAAAAGGAAAGATGCATGGGCATCTGAGGTTCAAAATCGTCTTCATGGTTGTATTGACTTGGTAGCAAGAAGCAATTTATCATGTTGATTGTTACTCACGATTTATGCTCAATAAAAGCAGCACTTTATCAACAGCATGTGTGGGTAGGCCTCAGGACAAAGGGATGTTATATTGGTTCCAAATGCTATGCCAGTGGCTAGAATCAAAAGCTGATGCTGAGTTCTATTCACTAGCGGAACTGCATACCAAGATGGTAGAGTTGTCCAGTGGATCTGATGTATACACTCCCAAAAGGTTGAAACAGAAATTGCATGAACATTATGAAGACTTCATATTTTTTGCTGACATTGAGGGACGTGGTACAGTTCTGTGCTTTAGAAATATGGCAAGTTACATAGTCCAGGACAAGTGGTACTGTGAAAGAAAGGAAGATGCAGACAAGGAAGCAGAGCGCATAGTGATTGCTGCAGCTAAAATAATCAAGGCTGAAATCAGAGATGCACATTATGATTCAAAATCATACCCTAGCAATGAAGACATAGCTAATGTGGATAAAGGCAAGGAATGGATCCCACAAAATTTACACACATTCTTGAAAATTATCATCCAATCCGAAACTAAAGCAGAACAGCATTGGCCATTCCATTATACAATCTGCCAGGCCAAGGTCAGTTGTAACCCCTACATTATTTGGAATTGGTATTGAGATGGACCATGTATTGGGTCAAGATGGCTTGTGAATGAATTGTCACGATTAGGTTTCTCCATCAGTTATGATGAGGTAAACAGATACAAGCAATCTGTTGTTCAGAGTGAAAGCCTTGACAGCTTGCTCATGGAGTACTTCCCTGGTACTTTTACTCAGTGGGTAGCGGATAATGTAGACCACAATGTGGCAACATTAGATGGCAATGGTAGCTTGCATGGTATGGGAATTATAGCTGTTTCAACTCCAAAAGATGGTGTACAACTTGCTGCAAAGTCAAGGGTAATCAGTAGACAGCAGCGTGTCAAGGTGAATGAGCTAGTGAGAGAGAAAGGAGTACCTATTATACAATATATAGGCTCACACGAGAAAGCTCTAGCCTCTGTTTATTTTAAACCACTTATGGAATTGCAAGTTCCACACACGCTGCCATCAGAACTATACTACTCCAATCTACTTTGGCATTCTGGATGGACATTTAACAATGCTGCCAGGCCAAGAGCAAACTGGTCTGGCTTCATGCAGCATACTTTTTCTAGCTTTGAAGGATCCAAGTCCAAATCTGAAGTGCTCCTTTTACCCATTATTGATTTAAGTCCATCTAATGATAGCTGTATATACTCAACTTTGATGTATATTCAAGGGCAAGCTGAGCAGTTGGAAATACCAACCCCATGTATAACGTTTGACCAATTGTGGTACAAGGCAATAGAGATTGTAGGCTTGGTGGGTTTCACACACTGATGAGCTTTATGGGCAGCATCGGTTCAATGATGAAAGGGTCTGGACTAGAAGAAGCACTAGAAACTGTCTATGGGCCAAATGCAGTCATCCATATGCTTTCAGGAAAGGCTGTATCAAGGGCATTGCGTGGGCACTTCCTAGTTGAGGCAGCTTTAGTCAATAAGTTGATGCTCGCAGTGTTGCCACACCCAGAAGAGGAAGCAGACCTCAGTCTGGTGGAAGAGATTGAAGGAATGAAGCTCCACTCAAGCTTGATCTCAGTGAGGTGGTACAGAAAATCCATGATCTGTACGAAGGAACTCAAGACAAATCTGTATCAATTTCTGATTTTGCTAAAGCAAAGGAGCTGACCAAATTGGAGGAATGCATACTCAGGCACAAAGCATTTCTTGCTGAAAAATCACGAACAGCCAAATTGTGGTTGCAGTATATTGAGTATATAGAAACTCTAAAGCTGTTCATTCAAGCTGAAAGAACGGGGAACTGGAACCTACATCTTCTACAAGTTGAAAAAATGTTGAATTTATTGGCTGCAACTGGTCACATAAACTATGCAAAGAGTTCAAGACTGTATTTGCAACTGATGCGGGAGCTTCCAACTGAACACCCATGGTTGCACCACTGCTTCACTGAGCAAGGGTTTCATGCTGTACGCAGGAGTAGCAGATACTGGGCTGGATTGTGGACTGATCTCATCATTGAACAGGTCATGATGAGATCGATCAAGAGCCGTGGAGGACTAACCAGAGGAAGAGGAGTGACAGAATCTGTTCGCCTCCAGTGGATTTGTAGCATGCACAAGTGTGCTGCAGTCCACGATGCCATGACAAATTCCACAAATTTGAAACACAGAACATCTGAACAGCATGTTGAGTTGGGAGATACAAGAATCACACGTGACTATGAAGACCTGAAGAAAATTCAAACATGATTCAATCTGCATGAACCCTTCAATCCAGATCAACCAAAATTGTGTTCATTGTCCTCGGGTTTAACTGCTGCAGATGATGACAGTGTGAACTGTGACCAAACAGAGAAGGTTGGAGCAAAAATTCACAAGCAGCTAGACAAGGTCAGTGTTGTGGATGCATCTATCAATAGGAGTGATCAAGTTAAATCTCTGGATCACTTGCATCCAGGAATCCAAGTGGACAAAAAGAAAGTGCACATCCACCCAACTATACGAGACTGATCGCTATTGTACAAAGAGAGGCCGACATGGCCACATTTTTCAGCTATGAGCTTACAACAATACTAACTTCTTTATTCAAGGACAATGGATTGCGGAAGACTGACAAATCGCAACTAGTAAAAGGCCTCAAAAGTTCGGTGGAACCATTTCCACTAAATATTCAAGCAAAGTATATCCTCGATGGTGGTGCTCTTGTTCACAGGGTGAAGTGGGCAAAGAAAGGGACATACCAAGACATAGTGAAACAATATGTAAAATATGTACATGCAAAGTATGGACACTGTGATATTGTTTTTGATGGCTACATGCAAGGTCCATCAATTAAAGACCACGAACATAGGAGAAGAGTCAGAAAAGCATGTGCAGACATCCAGCTATTGGAATCCATGCAAGCCCATATAAATCAGGAGACCTTTCTTTCAAAAGAAGGAAACAAGGCCCAATTTCTCTCACTACTATGTCGTTACTTAGAGTTTGATGGCCACGCAGTCCACAATTCTACTGGAGATGCTGATACTATGATCGTTGCTTGTGCTCTTCAACTAGCCAGTGAAGGAAAAGAAGTCAATGTGGTAGCTGATGACACTGATGTGCTCATCTTACTTATGCACCTTTGGACAGAGAACATAGCAGATGTTTATTTTCTATCTGAGCCCACGAAATCAAGTAATAGAGGCTTGCAAGTGTGGAGAATACGTGACCTGATTGCCAAAGCTCGAACATTGGTGACATCTCACCTTCCATTCATTTATGCATGGAGTGGCTGTGACACCACCTCTGCAACTTTTGGGCAGGGAAAGACCAGCCTCTTGAAGAAGTTTCAGGCATCAACGAAAGTGCAGCAAATATCACTCTTAATGGGTGATCCTGGCATGACACCAAATGAAATTGGCAGAGCCGGTGTTCGTTTGTTTGTAATCCTATATGGTGGTAAGCTCGAAGATTCCTTGAACCATTTGCGTTACGTCAAATTCTTAGAGATGGTTTCCTCTAGTAAAGTAGTTGATCCACAGAAGCTACCACCTACAGAAAGAGCAGCACATTTTCACTGTTTGAGGGTCTATTTACAAGTAATGCTGTAGAAGAAGCTTGTTCATGAAGATCAACAATTTGATCCAAAGGAGTGGGGTTGGAAGCTTGATGGTCCCACACTAACTCCGGTCACGACAGATATGGTCGCTGCACCGGAAACTCTACTCAAGTTTGTACGATGCAAGTGCAAGTTATCTTCAAGAAATCCATGTGGAACCAATTTATGTTCTTGTAGGAAAAATGGTCTCAAATGTGCAACTGCGTGTGGGGACTGTCGAGGAGAAAATTGTAAAAATGCTGAGGACATCAATGTTGTACTTGAAGAAAATTCAGACCTTGAAAGTGAACATACATTATAGAAACTTCTTTATATTGTGATTGTCATCATAATCTAATACATTATTATTTGAGGACCATTACAATTTTAAAGCTTATAGAAAATAATAATGTCACTAATATGCAACACGTATTATATTAATTTGGTTAAAATACAGAAATTATGATTTTAACACTTCATTTCACACAAAAACAAAAGAAATTCTGGCTGGAATATATTGAAATACTTCATTTTCTTAAAAGAAAACCAAAGATAAAACATAAACATACAAAATTTGATGTTAAAGGGTAATACATAATCTTTGTATTTTTGGCTTAAAATTCAGCTGGAAACACAGCAGCTATTCTGTTTAAAAAATTTATGGACAGTCCAATCCACCATTTAATTGTCCACTTTCTAGTTAGCTGTAATTGTACGTAGAACCAGTGTAGTGGGACATGATACTATTCAAGGAGTTAGTGGGGGGGGGGGGGGGAAATATGTTTTTTTTTTTTTTTTTTTTTTTTGTCTTGTGCTAGACTGGTGGGCGGGGGGGGGTTTGTTGGGTGGGGAGGGGGGGGGGGGGGGGGGGGGGGGGGGGAATACATTTTGTTGTTTTAAACTATTTTTTTAGCTTGTTGTTGATTTTTACTAGTAAGGTTTGTAGCTAGAATTTTTCATTAGGAGTTTGGGATTTTGAAGACACATTAAAGCCATGCACGCCTACTTTTGTTTCCTTCGTTTATTCTTCTATAATATTAAAAAAAATAATAATAACTGCACTAAAGCTAATTTGTTCTACGTCATCTATTTCAAAACTATCAGTTTATTGAACACTGTTGATAATCGAGCGAAAAGTGGTAAACTGTTAGCGATATATCAGCCTCGCTTAACGGGACTTCCAACCACTACAGTGAGCTGTATATAAACAGTGCATCATTAATACGCCTTTCGTACTGAAAGTTATTTAATAAGTGCATTGCGTTACACTTTATAAGTATAGATATAACGTAGCTATCGCCTTACTCGTGCCGTTATGAGAGCAAAGTTTTGTAGCCAAGGCACTTGGACTCAGACTAGGCCATCCATATACATAGTATGAAGTACATCTAGGGAAATAGTCGGGAAATTCCATCACTGGTGTTTTCAGCATGATCAAACAATAATGATGATATTCCAGAAGTTATATGTGGGGTGTGGCTAAATATTATTTACTTCCAGTAAGGGGGTTTGACCGACCCCCCCCCTGCACTCCCAAAGCGGGCTACGGGTATCAGAGAAGTAGGCAGTCAAATTGAATTGGTGCAGCCATTATAACCACACCCACTTAACCACACCAACTCATTCATTAAATTAATGAATTTGATTCATAGCAAAGACAATATAGTTTTTATAAAAAGAACCAAAGAAAGTTGTATAGCTAATATAGTACTAAAGGAAAGGAAGGACCATGTTGACAGAGTTTCCCCAGATATCTTCCAAAATGATCAACATTAGCTATTTACTACCCAGAAAAGTCATTTCGACCACTCAATTTGACAATGACCTCGAGATCTGGTAAAGTGTAGTAAATTAATGGACATGCCCCTATTTGTAAAAATATTGGTGTGGCCATGGCCGTGCAGCCACACCCGTTTCGATGCCACTGCATGCTAGTGGCATCACTGTCCCGCCATAGACACCTGTTACCTTAGTGTTCATCTACTTGTATGCCTGAATCAATATACCATGACAAATGTATAGTGATGATATTTGTAAAAATTATAAATGGGTGACAAGGCAACTTATGGCAATGGCTAGGAGACTGTCTGATCCTACCACAGCTATCACACGATTATGTGCTAATATGCCACACATATCCTATTGGCTCCTTGTTGCTCATAATAGTGTCAGTTACCTGCTCTCTCTCGCCAATTAGAAGCAAAGAAGTAAACTTCCTAATGTCTTTAAATACATTTTTTGTTTCATACTGAGTTATTATTGTTTGTAACAAACAAAATAAATCTCGTTTTAAAAACAATAGCTAAGCATTCTAATTAAACTCTGTGTGTATGTATTGCCCCGTAAAATAAAGAAGTAAGATGGTATATATATTACAGAGGTTTCTTAATCGATATCCATTATAAAAAACATGCTTACATGCATCATTCAATTTGCAAACCTTTTAAAGTAGATGCTAGTTTTTTATCACTCTTTTCCCCAAACTTTTCAAGCAGAACACAAAGTTCTTCAAATTTTCCATAGCAATGTTGAACTTTTCTTAAAACATCAAAGAGAAAATGACGACCCAACTCAGTTTTCGTTTTATTGGTAGTTATATTCTCAAAAACCTCTGTTGTAATGAAATCTTCTGCATAGAGATTTTCTGGCATTTCATTGGCAACTAAAGAATTTCGTAATTGTGGAATTTTTTTCTTCAGGACTTTCAGAGCAACTTCACAGGATAAAATTTCTTCATCTTCAGTATCAAGATTTTGTGCCATTCTAAAGGGGGAAAAAAAGAGCCTAAATTTTTAACAGTAATTGAATATATATATACGCATAAGAGTGCGAGATGGTTTTTTTATATTACTACTAATGTGTGGGCTAGGTTTGATTATGGCATTTGAGGAGTTAAATAAAAAAAACTTTTATGCAATACTACTGCCAACTTAATTAGTACTTACAGCTAGCTCTAATAAAAGAATGCAACTCTGAAGAAAGCTTGCAAAATGTAAGTAATCTGGCCTAAAAGGGAGCGAGACTACTTTAGCTAAGTTTTACTCTTTCCCTTTTAGGGTTTCTTTAGAGTTGCATTCTTTTGTTGGAGTATAGCTATAAGAGGCATGTCAAAAAAAACTTTTCCTTGTGATGAATTGTGGTGCAAAAGATTCATAGCCAGAACAGAACAGAAATAAATTTATCAAGATCAACAATAATACTCCCAATTTATGAATATCCCAAAGAGGCATAATAAATATTGTAGCTATAATATTAGTGGGTGGAAAGATTTTTTTACTTTAAATACAACTAAAATATTGCAAATTCTGTGAATATACCAAATTTTGTACACTTCTACTTAGGAGCTAACTATAGACCCCTTGCAGTAGGCGTGGTCGAACTTGGGTTCGCCTACGCGCCGCCATATTGGTGCACACAAGCATTATACGGCGCGGTAGCGTGGAAACTCACAGAAATTGATGAGATGGTAATTTGTGCAGTAGTCAACTGCCATAATCGAAGTGATAAAGGAGAGAGCATTAGGTTCTTCAGATTACCTGCTGTTATCACTCATCAAGGAGCTCAAGCCCAACAGCTCAGTTCTGAGAGGCAACAGAAGTGGATATCTAAGATCAATAGAAAAGACCTTACTCCAGAAAGATACCCGAATGTCCGAATCTGTGCCATACATTTTGTTTCAGGCTCTCCTGCTCAATTATTTGACCAAGCAAATCCTGACTGGGCCCCTACATTGAATATGGGCTACAGTAACGACAAGCAAGTAAAGTGTGCAAGTTCTACTTCGAGGTATAACAGAGCCAAAGAGAGGTCAACACGAAAGAGAAGGCGTTCCAAGACCCACCAAGAATTAGCTTCAGATTGTAATACTTCAGTAGTGATTGAAGATCAAGAGCCATCTGAAGAAGTGCCAGGAATTGAAGCACAAACAGAATTA
>WLWI01002107.1_pt1 | contig 17198 bp, 13 predicted proteins | sample 6701501 | NCBI WGS metagenome assembly WLWI01 (sample SAMN12718690, study PRJNA515312) | sponge metagenome | isolation source: marine sponge | host: Mycale hentscheli | place: New Zealand: South Island, Marlborough, Capsize Point | collected 2014-11-01
GCTTGCAAATGTTAGATATATTCTCTTTCATATTGACAAACACAGGTATTTAGACAGTGATAATGCCACTGTTATAAGATATCAGAATAAGCTAGTATGTTGTACCTTATAGCCTAGCAGCAATTATGGCACACATTATATCCGTAGTGATAGGGATATTTCGTACAAGCATTTAGCTGGCATTGAAGATTTTCCTATCGGATAACTTTACGTTTACATAGGGGTTTAACCGTGGAGCATCCGATGAAGGACTAGCTAATTACATGCATTTGAACTTGTACTAAGTACTAATGCCACCAGACCCATTCGCAGGGTAGCGGTAGGTAAAGGGTCTGGGTACGCGAAACTAGTTTGCATGGAAAAAATATGAACACAGAGCCGATTTCACGGGATTCCAACCTGCAACCGAGACTTTTAACCAGTCGGGACCTAACAGGTTGGGATTATCCGTAAGTGCTAATAACCTATTGTATATCATAAAAAAACTGAACAGTTGGTTGCTGAACTCAGCGAGAGAATGCCAAAGGCTCGAGCAGGGTCATTAAAAATATAGTAGCAGGTGTGATAAAGATGACTGATGTAACTGTTTTAATGAAGAAGTGAAAGAAAAGGAAAGAGAGACTGGGTGAGGGATCTTGCCTCACTAGGAGGAGCAATAGCTGGAAAAGGAACAGAACCAGTGTATTTGTGTGTTCGTATCACGATAATTATAACTAGTGATGTGCTTGAGCACAAATGGCGAGCGAGCCTAAAGACTATACTATTTTTATATGAATGATTTTGACTTCTAACACTGAAGTTACTGAAAATAAGGTCCAGTTTTTTAATTTAGCATACAGAGGGTAAAGGGATTTCAGTGCCATAGTAACAACTCTCTGCAACTGCTTGGAAGGAAAAAACAACAACAAAAAACAATACACGTTATTTAAAAGTTTTCTTTGTGTTATTCTTTAGCTAAGTAGTGGTTGTAAAACACAATGCTTTGACACTACTGGACATGCACCTACACAGACTTACCTTGCAGTAGTATAGTGGACAACATACCCGTAGCCAGGGGGGGTTCGAGGGGTTCGGTCGAACCCCCCTTTAGAGTGACCGGAAGTAAATATTTTAGCCACACCCCATATATAACTTCTGGAATATCATCATCAGTTCAATCGTGCTGAACCTGCGCTTGAATTCTCTGCTGTTTCTGGCCTAGTCTGAGTCCAAGTGACCTAATAAACATTCAGCTCCTTGGATACAAAATTTCGCTCTCAGATCGGTATGAGTAATGCTTGCTACGTTATATAAAGTGTAACGTAATGCACTTTAGTATGAGTAATAGCACCGATAAGCGTGCGATTCGATATTAATAGCACCTTTTTCAACAGATTAGAAAGGGAGCCTTCGGATGTGTCTGAGAAAGTTAAAACTCAAATATACAGATAGCAAGTGCACTATCTAGTGTAGCTAGACTGCAAATGATTAAAAAAAACTGGCCTACTATTAGCGAGTGATAGCACGGGTAACCTGTTTTAAGTATCAGTGGCGCTCGCAAAGCTATTGAAATAGGACTCCGATATGCCTCGTGTTATTTTAAATGTGTTAGCTCGTTGTTCGACCCTGTCCCAAACTTCACTAAAGGGAATCCTCAAGTTTAGCGATCATTACCCGTAATCTGTCGCAGTTATAAGCCCTACTAAACAGTATTTGCTTGAAAATTCATAGTCCACTAGAGAAACTACGAAGCTAAGCCTTGTGTAGGTATGTATTATAGTGATTTTTTTCCATTTGGTACAATACATACCTACACAAGGCTTAGCTTCGTAGTTTCTCTAGTGGACAAAGAATTTTCAAGCAAATACTGTTTAGTAGGGCTTATAACTGCGACAGATTACGGGTAATGATCGCTAAACTTGAGGATTCCGTTTAGTGAAGTTTGGGACAGGGTCGAACAACGAGGAACACAAAAATATGAGATGGTCAAAGTACAAAATGACATACGTACGTCCAAACAAACATCCCCAATTTTCAATTGTGTTAACCCTGTAAGTGTCTCGCTCGCTACGCTCGCCAATAAATAAATAAACAAACATCCCCGATTTTCAATTGTGTTACCCCTGTAAGTGTCTCGCTCGCTACGCTCGCTCGCCAATTATATGTATGTTGTTGTGTTCTGTGTTCGTGTGTTCGTATGTTGTTGTGTTCGTTTGTGTATTTGTGTGTTCGCATCACGATATTATATCCGTTGAAAAGGATGGCAGAGGAAAACACAATAGCAGGAAACGGAAACCTTGGATTTATGCTACTGCACTACTAATTTGCACAAGGTGATTGATTTTCTACCTGTGCTAATGGAGTGAATGTTATGTAATAGTATGCCTGTGTGTCAAAAGCAATGGTGTGTGTATAATGTTTGCTGAGTTTGGTCAGCAAAAATACACTCCTTAATTGTCACAATAATGATAGAAATGCATCAATTCTACATTATAACATGATAGGTAGAGCCTTCAATGTCTACAATGAAAAAATAACTGTGTAATTTCAGACCTACTTTTTATTGGCTTTTTTATGCTCTGGTGACATTATTAGTAACTTGAAACTGAAATATATAATTAATGACTTCACCAAGTCAAGGATTTGCCTTCCTGGAAAAAGTAAACTTGTTAGTTGCTTTCTACAAATAGTTGTGCTTGAGGGTCAGTTACCATTCTGTCTTTTAACTAATTAGCTCTGTGGTCATGGATGATTGTACTATACAGTACTTGTAGATTCAATTCAACTTGGACATTTCTTCCTAGAAATTCCAAACTCAATGAATTGGTATAAAAAATTGATGGGGCAAGTTAACAGGAAAAGTTTTATGAGGGAAGTTATTCTTCTATAGCCTTTTCACTTCCCAACTCTATTAGGCTATTATACTGTCACTAAATATATTTTAGAAACTAACCAACTGCCAATTTAGAGTACGTAGTATTTACATTTGTGGAAGTAGTGCCAGGGTTCCTAATTGAAAGCAAGCACTAGGCTACACTGTATCCACTAAATCTTACCTGTGTGAGTTTGCATACCTTCTATTCTATTCTTTTAAACATCCCCGATGAAGTAATTATCAGAAAACAAGAATGAAGTAAAGACAACCCTCGATTTCCAAGACTCTCACAGTTTTCCTTTATACTGTTGAGTAGTACTGCTTGTTGCAGTCTCTACTCAACAAACCACCAATTATTTGCCATCAGAACACTTTTTCGGTGTCAACCAGAGTTCACATACGAAAGAATGTAGTAACTCCAATGTTATCTTCATTTTTTCTGACTTATGACAGACTACATGGATACACCAGATCACACTAATTTGATAGGTTTAATTTAATATGTACACATAGCTACTAAGGACTGCACGAGTGAGTTTCATTCCAAACTCAATGAACCAGTGAAATCTTTCATTTCATGAGGCAACCCAATCAAGAAATTTTACACAATTCTATGGAATCTATTCCACAATATTCTAGAAGCTTATTTCTACATTTTATTATAACTTTCAACCATTTTTGTCATTTTGTTGTAGCAATCATCACTAATGTAACAGATTAGCTAATTGTCAGAGTTACATATAGCGATAACAAAGGGAATGTAGTTTAATATATCTAAAAAACAAAATTCTCTCTTCCTTAAGAGAGACTTTTGATAGTTTTTCTACTTACAAATAATATATTTTTTCAATTATTGAGAATAATTATCTCAAATCAATGATTTGAAGATAAATGTTGTAATTTTGGTTCAGCCTAGCAGTCTACACAATGAGCCAATTTGTGATTGAGCTGAAAATATAATGTGGGAAGTTTATGGGGAAAGGTTCACCTGGTTTATCTTTAAACCAGTTATGAGGAAGTCAATATTTTACTAAATTATATTACCACATCTGATTCAAAAATGATAATGTAATTTATTAATAGATCGAATTGATGGACTGCATTTCCTATTGCGCATGAATGCATCGCTGGCACCAAGTATTTAACATTGTGATCCCAGTAGCTTTATCAGTATGCTTTGGAAATAGCGACTAATATAGATTTTAGAATGATTCTTATTTTGTTGGTAGCTGTAGTTGTGTCACAGACTTTGTTGGCGTTGGCATTCCCTACTCATATATTGGTACGTCCTCATTTATCAGTTTTTTCTTGCTACGGTGGCAATAACGGGTTAACGAATACTGACGTCGTACTAACTTACGGCTATGAACGAGACTGGCCCTTCAATACTGCCACTCTAACTATTTCCAGTGCTCTAGTATCAGAAATATTGTACAACTTGAGTTACCCTGACCAAAACGACGGAGAATTTTCAATTAGAAAAGCTATATACTTGTTTGAACAACAGGAGCATGGCGGAGGAGATTGTAATTGTATATTTATAACATTTTCGGAGAATTCTTCTGAGTTAAAGTAAGTATACTGTTATTGCAATATGAGCTAAATTTATAGTTGGAAGTTGTTGTGTATTCATTTCACATGCTGGAAGTATTGAGACGTGAGCGAGCTTAAGGTATCAGTACCACCGGAACCTGCGGTAATTAAGTGATTCAGTAAAATACCACAAAACCCGCCCGTAACTCGATCCAATTTACTCTCCGCGAACAGACTATTGTACGCGACTCGCACACAATTTGAACACGTACCAATGAACTGTACCAGACAATTTACCACAAAGAGCAAAAGGACTACCAATACTGTAGGGCAGAAGCAACAATGTAGATAATTAATATTTTGTTCACGTCTAAAAAATATTACTAAACAATATTATAAAATCATTACTCCATAGTAGCAGGGCCATAATCAAATAAAGGAACTGATTTAAACTTTCCATTGCCTGAAACTTTTTTTTATTAATAATCATAACACAATCATAGTTTTAAGTATATAATGTATGGAAAAAGTATGTAACCACTGAATACGAGCCAATTTAACCTCAACTGGTTGAATCACCTAACAGTTTTAGGCGTTATGCCATGGTTAATGAGTCTCTTACAAAAAAGGTATGAATCTTGTGGTAGAATGAGACTTAGTCTGACCTCAGAAAATTTTAGACTAGGTCTATAATAGAGACAATGAGCTACCTGTTCATATTTTGTAGAATTATCTTATGTAATGGCAGTGCCAGTGTTCCAAGAAGGGAGCAGGTGTTATGGTATAACAAAACAGGGCACATTGTACCTCCTCCACCAATAAAATACAAGCAACCCCCTCTTCAACTCTGCTGCAACTCAACACCTTATATGTGAGTTTATGATTACTTAACTCATAATAAAAAAGCAAAGCAAAATTTCCCTTGGTTAATAGTATTTTTTGTTTTAGAGAATTGATAACCATTGTTTGTTATTTTTACAGAGACGTTTCATTTGAAGTATTATTACAAACTAGTGGTTGTAATAACCCAAATGAATTTAATGAAGGAGTAGAATTTTCATACCAATTGTCTTCTCTACCAAACGAATGGATTCCTATCAAATTTATATATGACACAAATGACACTAGTAGTTCTAGGATTCTCATTGGAGACTTTAATAACTTCAGCATTAGAGGATATACAGTGTTTGATGTCATTAGAGGTTCATCCAATGCAGTTAAATTCACTCTGTGTGGTTTTAATACCAGGGACTCTATTCGGTTTCGCTGGCTGCAAACTAGTTTGAGTAATGGATCAGTTTCAAGCCTACAAGACGTGTGGATATTAGATAATATTGCTATTAATCTTGTCCAGTCTCAAGCAAATTCATCAAGTCTGTTACATGAAAACTTCAGTGAGCCTCAGTTGAAGTGAGTTTGTTAATTTTTCATGCATAATTTTGTCAAGTACTTTCTTTTTTTTATCAGTTCTCAGATATGGCCTCCTAATCATGTCTGCAATGCTGAGTTAGGACATTACTGTAATTATACTGATGGTTTAATTTTTGGACTGAACTTTATCACTAATAGTAGAATAATAATGTCCAGAGGACTCATTACAGAGTACTATAACTTTTCTTCATTGAATTATGTTCCCTCTAATTTAAGTTCAACACATTTTAACTACCATTCTATTTCAATGAATAATGTAAAACCCACAATTATACCGTGTGATCCCATGAGTATAGCAACTGCAACTGAAGAAATGGTGAAGCCATCCCCAACAACAACACAAATAAGTTCTAACCTACATTACATCACTACTCAACATTATTCAGTGCTTTCTTTGGAGTCATCATCTTTTCTCTGGACACAAACAAATGGAAAAGGCAATATCATCAATTCTTTAGATTCGGCAGATGGTGACCTGGTCGATTCAAGTCTGGTTGAGATACTACAATCTGATATCTCTTTACCGACTTCTTTCAATGACAATTATATATCAGTAATATCAACACAGTCCTCTATAGGACTGGTTTCATTAAGTAATACTCCAAGTAATTTAGTTTTCAGTAGAATATTGTTGTCAGTGAGTCATACAGCCACTGTAGCATCAACACACTTGTTTATTACACCTGATGCATCTGTAATTAGTAAGGAAGTTAGAGGTGATAATAAGAGTTTACCAGACATGACATACCTTATTACTTTGGAGAAAATTACTATAAATAAGGTAAGAATATAATTGCAGAACTAATGTTACTTAATTATTTTTTTCCTTATATGCAGATATTATCCAGTGAGAAATTATCCAAAATATTGTCCAGTGCCAATGTGAGTAAATCTATGTTTTGAGAAAACCTTCTCTTTTCGTAGTCACATCTTGTATAGCAATGATTTTATTGGTATTTTGCGTTTTTAATATGGGTTGTTATGTTTCATACAGTTTACTTACTATGGAGTGCAAGTGCTGCAGAACATAACTGCTGGCTCAATAGACGTGGATATTTTAACTTTAACATTCCTTTATGGGAATGTTGTTGCTGGGGTAGATAATATGTCCCTCACACAAACATTAGCTAAGGTAAATCATGACATTGTTCATGTAAAGAACACTTGATAAAACTTTTAATATCTAGGAAATAATCTCTCTGGGAGTTCAAATAGTCTCTGAATCAAGTATTGTAAGTTATTATATTAATATAATTTCCTCATGTAATGATAATTTCAGCAACAGGTAACATCTAGTAGAACATCACTTGTGGCTGGCACTACATTGATATCAATTCAAGAAAATTTTCTAGCTCACATGCGTGATTCATTAGTGTTTCAATCAGTTAATTTCAGTAAGTAGGCGAAGGTTATTATTAAATCTTTATTTTGAATAAATTCAATAGTACTAATTATCTTCAAATACTAATACTTATTTGCTGCAGTTATAATTATTAGAAATTCATTATTGATAATACTTATTTAGTACTTATTGGTAAAATATTTCATGAGCATAAAGGCTAATATTTTTTCACAACAGAGGCCCAGTGAAAATAAAGTTTGAGAGTAAATTATAACTCTGATGAGACACTGAGGACTAGTTACTCCACTGGTGTAAAGTTGAACGTAGGGGCTCCCCACACCCCCAGCTGATACTTTAGGAGTATCTCTAGTCTGGTTGGGTAGACTTCACCAGAGAAAGGTAGCTGTAAAAAACCAAGAAAACTGGTGGGAAAAGCTGGTGGTTGCTCTAACTATAAGGATAATGAGCTTGAGCAATACAGCCATGAGATGATTACATAAGAATAACATTGTGAGGATACCTAGCATGAATATGTAACTATATATAATAATATAATATTTATTTATTCCACCCTAGAAATCTTCACAATGATATCTTTAGGTACATGACCAGTGAAATAGCTCATGATATGCTCTTATTTCAAGCTGTACTGTGCAAGCTCATTACCCTTGTAGTTATAGCAATCTGGCCAAACTTTTCAATTTTCTTGGTTTTTCCAGCTACCTTCCTCTGGTGTACCATGCTCAACAGGGTTAGAGCAGCTGCTAAAATATTATGAGCTTATGTAGTGAGTAGCCCCTACAACAAACTTTACATGTGAGTTACCAATCCTGTAGTACTAACTACTTTAGTGAAGATATCTAGCACGGAATAAACCACTTATTACACTCATGAGAGTGATATGGCTAAATATTTCACTTTCTGGTTTTATTTTTTCTCGTCTCTTGCTCTTGAAAACAAAATAGCCTGCTCATGAAATATTTCACCATATCAGACTCTGACTGATGCAATAATGATTATATATATATATATATATATTTTTTTTACAGTCTTACAAAACAGTATTATAAACTTGAACAGTGTTAATTCATCAACAGTTACTGCTATCAATTCTTCAGACTTCCCTAGTCTCAATGGACCTCTAATAACATTAGCAATTCCAGTCGAATTGCTGAATGAATTTGATGATGATGACAGTGTAGTTAGAATTATTTCGGTGATATACAGAAATGTATCTATTGTGTTCTCTTATCCATTAAAGAAAAGGTAAGTTGAGTGTACCAATGATAGAATTTATTTTTCATTTCTTATGTGTTGATAGTTCCATTTTGGGTCCTGACATTGTAGCAGTATCTATACAATGTGGGACTAGTATTTGTGATACTCGCAACTTCAAATTGCAATCTTCATTTGTTATTATTGCATTTGAGCATTCCCAAAGTTTAATGGTAAGAAAAACATATGTGGCCATAGCTTGAATAACTAAAATGAAGCATTGTTTACAGGACAATCTTGTGTTAAATAATCTGGAGACCCACTGTGTGTTCTTGGAAGTCATAGGAAGCAACAGGTAGAGTATGTTTACGATCATATTATTAATTCTGCTAATATAACTACTGTTTTTGACAATACAAATTTTCTAACAATATTTCCAAATACGGCTAGACTATTACTTGAACCAATAGTTCCAACATTTTGTAAGTAAAGTAAGCCATACAAGATTAATTGTATTAAGTGTACATGTTCAATTGAAGCTTGGTATAATATATTATATCAGTATATTTATAAATAGTAGATAGTTATAAATTTACATCCCTGTTTTACAAAATATTTATTTGTAAACAACTATAAAACTGCTTTAGAGTATTGATAAGAAATAACTATCAATGAGAACTTTTCCATTACAGTATGCTCGGAATCCAAGCAGGTTCAGGGGTATTTCTGGGGCCATCAGAAATATGACATAATGCTTCCAAGAGGAATTTGTCCATATTAGCCAAATTAATTGACTAAAGCACATGCCAAAACAATGAAGTAAATTCAAAAATACTTCTATTCCTTTTTCAATTGAGTCTGACAGCTAAGAGTTCCACATGGCACATAAAGCAGTACAGAATAGCTGCTATAAATTGTTAATTGTGTTAAAAACCAATTAATTGATTCCTTATGAAATAAAATATTGCTCCTCAGGATTACTATTAAAGCTATTAAGAATGTCTTGTATTCTAACTTATGGCTATAGCTTTGCAAGTGACACCTAGTACTAGGCCATCGAAATAAAAGAGGTTAAACTATAGTTAAATAAGCTCACTTCTGACACTTTCATTTAGTTTTAATACAATGTAATATAGGCCACAAGAATGTTGTGGGACTGAGATGTTCAGGTAGGCTGCCACCAGAGTGTGGTGTGACTGAGATATTCAGGTAGGCTGCCACCAGAATGTGTTGTAATAGGGATGTACAGGTAGGCTGCCACCAGAGTGTGATGGGACTGAGATATTCAGGTAGGCTGCCACCAGAGTGTGGTGGGACTAAAACGTTTGGGTAGGCTGCCACCAGAGTTAGGTTACTTACAACTTTCACGCTAAGATTTTGCTCTGTAAAATCTCCACCCGGTGCTAGCTAGTCAGTGCTAGCTAGTTGGGCTAAGCACCTAATACTTTGAAGGATTATGAGCTTAAGAAGTTATTTCACAAAAGCAAAATAGAACTACTAATAGAGGAAAAATGATGAAACAAGAAGTATATAATAGAAATTTGTGCAAGTGATCAAGTTACAAAATGAAAAGTGATGAAAAAATATTATTGATAATGTTTTGATGACAGAATTTCACAGAAGTGATTGTTAATGACTGTGCCACAAATATTATGGTCAGCAATAGTCAATTTGGTAAGGGCACAGCCAGAGGACATCAAGTAGCATTGTGTTCATTGTAATATCCAAAGTGAACTGAAGTTTCTACTGTCACTCAAGAATAGAATGAATAACTATAGCTGTAAGATATTTGTTTAATTTAAATTCTTACAGATCTGCTCTAAAGACTGGTACATGGTCGACTGAAGGCTGTCACAAAAACTCAAGACTTTCCTCAACTTCAGTAACAGTTTGTGAATGTAACCATTTTACAACATTTGCCATACTACTTAGTCCAAAACCTCCAAAGTTCAACAAACTAATAGTCTTGAGTCTTCAAAGATTAGGCTATGTAGGTGTAGCAGTATCTCTTCTGGCAATGGCTGCCACAGTATTGACATTTACTATAATCAAGTAAGTTCAATTATGCATTGTAGTCATATATATAATATCTTTGTTGTACAGGTCTCTCTTCAGCTTGAGAAGTTTTATTCATGTCAACTTATGCATAAACCTTGGAATAGCTCAATTAGTATTTACTGCTGGAGTAGATAAGACAGGACACACTGATGATGACAATGTACCCATCCACTGTCAGATCATAGCAGTTCTCCTCCATTACTTCTTCCTGGTCTCTTTCATGTGGATGCTAATGGAGGGAGTGTTTCTATATTTGGCTCTCGTTAAAGTCTTCATAACAAATTCTAAACAATATGCCATTGTATTCACTTGTGTGAGTTATGGGCTACCTCTGCTGTACATAGGATTTCTTACAGTACCTCTGGGATTTGGATCTTCTCAGAAGCACTACGGCCATCACACAGCGTGAGTCATTAATATTAATTAACAGACATTTAATAACATTATAGCCTTTTTTATGTGAGAGAAATCATAGTGAAAAAGTTGTATTGCCTGATACTATAACAAGTAAAAATGTTTTCAAATCTCCCCTAATTGAAACTAAGGAAAGAGTTTATAAAATTTGAAAAATAATTCGAAATAGGTTTTAATATTATTTTCTGCAGATGCTTCTTAAACACAGACACCCACTTTTTATGGGCATTTATAGCTCCTGTAGTAATCATATTTGTGTGCAACATTATTCTTTTTGTAATGGCTTCCATAATAATGTGGAAGCAACAAAGAAAGAAAGTAAATGAAAGCAAGTTCAAGAAAGATTTGCAATGGCTAAAAGCAGTGATATCTCTGATGATTGTCATGGGATTGACTTGGATATTTGGAGTTTTGGTAGTGGAAAGAGAAGAGCTTCTACCTTTAGCTTATCTTTATACGTTTATGACAGCTTTTCAAGGAGTGCTTATATTTCTCGTACTTGTTGTTTTTACAAAAGCTGTTCGTGATCAACTGAGAATATCGATACTATCAAAATTGCAGAGATTTGCAAAGCGGAAACATCAGGTATGCACTGTGATCTGTTACAGTTTATGACTGCATGTGTAAAGAAAATATATTCTATTGTGATTTCAATTACAGACGCTACCACTACGACTACTCTCTCCAATCCATGTGCAAATAGTGTGCCAGAAAGTTTATTGCAAGCGAAAAGTTTGAAGATTAATAATTAACAATAATAATAATAGATCTAGATAAATCACCTTCTCTAAAACATTAAGACATTTTGTGGTTCAATTTTAATTACCATTGTATAATTGTACTAGAATCATTTATGTTTTATATTCAATCTTGATGTAGGGCTCTGCAAAAAATTGAATTTTTTATAAGCGTACTGGTTTAGTTTGATATTATTATTGAATAATTATATTATTATTATGTACACAGTCATGAGAATAATTTATTTTGGGCCTTCATTTTTACCAGCTATTCTCTAACACTGGGTTTCTTGGATGGCTGCATTTTTTATTTAAAGTTATCAGATAAACGTAAAGAGACAAAATGTTATTTAATAATACCTTAATTCGGTTCAAAGGACTTGTGACTCCAATATTATGTGCCTGACCGATAGTTGTTTACTAAACTTATTAGCTGAACGTACAATTGTTTTTTTGGCCTTATAGGTGACTTTTGACTTCCTTATTTTACAGCCTCTTTTATAAAACTGAATGACACTGACATGGTTAATTGTCTCAGAATGTATTGAACAACTAAATGCCATTAACCTTGGGATTTCTCAGAGCATTCTATTATTAAAATTATGTTGTGACAAATTAGTGTAGTTAAAAGTTCAACGAAAAAAAAAATCTTTGAAAAAATAGAATTTTCGTACGTCTATTGAGAGTGAGACTGTGGCACAGCAGTACCCCATAACAGTATAATAATAGAATTGGAGTGTTTGTTTGCAGGCTGGTTGTCGTAGCTCAGTGGCAGATCGCTTGTGTGTTAAGCAAGTGATCCTGTGTTCGATTCCCTGTAGTGACCAAATATTTTTAATTCTGTATTGTTTAAAAAAGCCTGTGAAAGAGAGGGAATACATCTAATGTGCAAAAGAAGGCTGACAAAGAAATATATTACAAATTGTATAAATCTCATTTGCATCAATCCTGCTGGGAAATTCAGGACTTCATTGCACACACATTGCTTCTCATAATGTATTACTATCGCAAACATTTTTCTCAGAAAATCAATTAATACTGCTATGCTTGTAATTGTTACTCTGACAATTATATTGGAATTCATAGCTTGGAGTTGACAATAAGAAGTAAGAGAGGGAGAATATCCCCCCTCACTGTTTCTAGCTCTCTCTCACTCTTCAATCAATAATTATGAATTCCACAGTAATTGTCAATTAGTATCAAATACCCAGACTAGTAAGTACCCACCACACAAAGTTACTGGATGCACCAACTGACAGTTCCATTATGAAATCTAGAGAGTTCCGTATTTATGCAATTTACTCTAAATATCTCCTGGAGTGTTTGTTTGCAGGCTGGTTGTCGTAGCTCAGTGGCAGATCGCTTGTGCGTTAAGCAAGTGATCCCGTGTTCCTAGAGTGTCACACATTAATGCAATATGCTCTAATATCTCCTCTGCTGCTGCCTCTTACTGTTCTTTGACTCCGCTGAGTTGCGTATAATGGTGACAGGGAAGCCCTCAGTTTATTCTGCAACCTTACATAGTCCTCACTCTCTATCCATTTGTCAGGGCTTTCCGTAATCTCCTCATCTGCCAGTACTCTCCTGCAGTATTTCTTCTTCAGACATCTTAGCCTTCTTTTTCTTCTCTGCTCTCTTTCTTCCTAAACTATTTCAATTATTCTTATCCTCCACTTCTTTACCATCTCGCTAACTTTTCTTCTTTAGTTTGTCTAGCTATGTCTCTTCCCTTTCTCTGGATCTCTTTCTGCTTCAATGTGCAGCATTATACTGCCTCTCTGTCTCTCTCTTTTATTTATGTTGGATTTCCACTTGCTAAGTGAGTAGGAAGCCAGATAGAAATTGGTGCGACTATGATAACCACACCCATTTAACCACACCCAGTCAATTATTCAAGTAATGAGTTCGATTAATAAAAAACACAATAAATAGTGGTTTCTTGTTATCAATGGAACAAAAACTTTTAGTTTATGCTCAGTATATTCTATGCCATTGTCATCACACCAAACAATTCAGAACAAGGCAGTTTTTATTATATTATAATGATTTTTATAACAATCATAGTTCAGGTTAAATAAATAATAATATGTGGACTGCATCGTAAATTGTATGGTGAACAATCAAGCACAAGGTAAACTATACTAAATATTAAAAATAACAGTTTAAAATAAAAATATAGTTTCATTAAAAATTTCAAAATGGCTCAAATCAGCCACTGGAGGTTATAATTTGAGTAACAACAAAGTCCTCAAATGCACACTTGTACCCAGCCTACTTATCTTCGACTTCAAGGAAATATTCTGATTCTATTGAGTTTGTAGATATACTTCAAATATCCTGTACTGCTCCTGTGTGCCATACATTGAGGTGAGACATTCCACAGTCTTAAACATTCCTAGATGGACAAAACATAAGCAAGAGTGAAAGTGTTTGCACGTATGAAAGCGAGTCAATTACTGCATGTATGGAGTTGAAATTGAACTTGAAAACTGCAACAATCTATCCCTCACACTTTGTAAGTCTGTTTTTTTATTTAAATAAAGACAGATATCTACATGCAAAGCAATTTCATTCACTGAATGTGATGATACTTTACCCAATACAATATTGCTGATGCGATATCAACCTGATTCAGCAAACTAAAAATTTGAAGTAAATCTACGGGAATAATGCATCCTTGAGGACTGTGCCTTAACAAATGACACTATTTAGTTCTTGGGCCTAACCAGGAGTAAGGTCAGAGTGAAATAGAGATAGCATGTTCAGCACTTCAACTGAATAGTTGTGGTGACTACTGCTTTTAAAAACTGGTAGCAAATATTCCAAAACCTGTTTACAAGTTATTTTTATTGGTTCCTAACAAAAATATTTTTCTTACCTTGTCCGTTTCAATGTTTTTTATATATACCCCAAAACAAATCCTGAACACATGGAGTTTTGCTTTAAAACATTTAAAAGCTGGAGTCCCTTTTTTGCACTTCTTTTTGGAGAAATTTTAGCCACAAATCTCTCACTTCTTCATCTACCACTCTTTTGTAGCCTGTGTTTGCAGGACCCCCACAGCTCACACAAACTGTTGTAAGTAGAGAAGAAGCCATAGAAAAAAGACCTGCAAAGCAGGAAAGCGGAACTGTAATTTATTATTTTCGTGTAAATTATTAATATCTGACGGCATGATGCTCATGTTGCGGCTTCACAAATTTAGTAAAAAAGTAAAGGGTCTGGTAGCTCTAGTATCAATGACTTGGGACCGCACCAAAATAGTGGCGCTCCAATCAGATTGCAGAATCGTTAATTAAGCGCATTTCTCAACCACATATTCAATGCGCGCCAGTTTATTCCGCGCTGTTAGAGCAGATGAAAGGGAATTTACGGAAAGAGTGTTTGTTTCCAGAATTTGTCAAACCAGCCATTATTGTTGTTGTTGTTCTGCATTATTGTAACACCACAGTCGTAACAAGACATTCCAACAAAATGTTTTCCTGCAACGAAATATTTAACTCGCGATTGAATTTAGCCCACTGGTTAATGATGACGCGATAAATCTGTGAGGTCATTTGCACAAGTCGTTGATACTAGAGCTACCGGACCCTTTCTTCCTCCCCGTCCAACCAATATAGTGCAAGGGATATTTTGTACAAGCATTTAGCTTGTCCGATGAAGGACTAGCTAATTACATGCATTTGAACTTGTACTAAGTACTAATGCCACCAGACCCTTTCGCTCGGCAGCGGTAGGTAAAGGGTCTGGGTACTCGAAACTAGTTTGCAAGGACAAAATATGAATAAAGAGCCGATTTCACGGGATTCCAACCTGCAGCGAGACTTTTAACCGGTCGGGACCTAACAATTTGGGATTATCTGTAGGGGCCTATTAACCTATTGTATATCATAAAAAAAACTGAACACTTGGTTGCTGAACTGAGCGAGAGAAATGCGAAATTAAATATTGTAGCACTTGAGAAAAAGATGACTGATGTAACTGCTTTAATGAAGAAGTGAAAGAGAGACTGGGTGAGGGATCTTGCCTCACTAGGAGGAGCAATATCTGGAAAAGAAACAGAACCAGTGTATTTGTGTGTTCCTATCAAGATATTATAATTATGTGTATGTTGTTATAGTGTGTATTCATGTGAATGTATCATTCGTGTCTATTTTATCATTTTTTTTAGACAGGAAAGTGTTAATTTTGATTTTATGGCCAATTTAACATAGTAACTTAAGTCTCCATATTTTAGTCATACTTATATATTTCTTGTCTTGATCACTCACTGTACCATTCTTCCTTTTTAAAATGAAAATTTAACTAACCTTATCCTGCACTAGGAGTGGGATTGGTTGAGGGGAAGAACTTGGTACAAGTCAAGCAGTGTAGATAGGTTGAAGAAACCAAAATACCATGGCAGGCTACTATACTGGTAATCCAACTATCTGTGAGAGCTACTTGTGACTCACACTCGAGCTTCCACACAGGTGATCAGGAGAGGTTGATGGAATGAGAAAGGAATCCATGAGTTAAAAAGGATGGCTGAGAAAACAAACAAAAGCAGGAAATAGAAACCTTGGATATAACTCTTATGCTACTGCACTACTGATTAGCACAAGTGAGTTGTGCTAATGGAGTGATCGTTATAATAATAATGTGCTTGTGTGTCAACAGCAATGGGGTGTGTATAATGTTTGTTGAGTTTGGTCAGCAAAAATTATAACAGCACTCCTTAAATGGTCACAAAAATGATAGAAGTGTATCAATTCTATATTATAACATGATAGGTATAGCCTTCAATATCTACAATGAAAAAAAAACTATGTAATTTCTGACCTTACATTTTATTGGCTTTGTTATGCTCTATGGTGACATTATTAGTAACTTGAACTGAAATATAATATAATTAATGACTTCACCAAGTCAAGGATTTGCCTTCCTGAAAAAAGTAAACTGTTAGTTGCTTTCTACAAATAGTTGAGCTTGAGGTTCAGTTACCATTCTGTTTTTTTTAACAAATTAGCTCTGTGGTCATGGACCACAAACAGTACTAATTGTAGGTTCAATTCAACATGGACATTTTTGAATTAATTCTACTATAGCCCTTTCACTTTCCAACTCTATTAGGCTATTTTATACTGTCCCATTTTATTCACTAAAAATATATTTCAGAAACTAACTAACTGCCAATTTGTAGTAATATTTACATTTGTGGAAGTAGTGCCAGGGTTATGAAAGCAAGCACTGGGCAACACTGTGTCTACTAAATCTTACTTGTGTGAGTTTGCATACCTTCTATTCATATAAATAACTTTTAAATATCCCCAAAATAGTTCTCAGAAAATAAGAATGAAGTATTTTGAGCCATGCATTTATTAAATGCAATTACATGCACTTTAAGGCTGCTGATATACGGGATATACCCGATGTAAATTATCTTGAAATGGAATGCAAAACTTAATGGCGCATAAATTGGCGCACTACATTTCTCAGAAAATCAACCCAACACAGTATCAGAGTGTTGCTATAATTGTATTTCTAATAGACAATTGTGGGGGGGGGGGGGGGGGGGGGGGGGGGACATTGATGGAGGGGGTGGGGTGGGGGGGGGTGGGGGGGAGAGAGGGGG
>WLWI01002108.1_pt1 | contig 17198 bp, 5 predicted proteins | sample 6701501 | NCBI WGS metagenome assembly WLWI01 (sample SAMN12718690, study PRJNA515312) | sponge metagenome | isolation source: marine sponge | host: Mycale hentscheli | place: New Zealand: South Island, Marlborough, Capsize Point | collected 2014-11-01
ATGAGAGGTAAATCTAAATGGATTAAACACTAAAATTAAATGGCTAAAGCTTTAAATACTTTTTTAAAGTCCAAGATGAATAAAGACTTGGACGCTCGTATAGTACCAAGCGGAGAATACAGAAATGCTGTAAATATTCAGATAAGTAGATCAGAAGGAGATTCTGTTGGATCAGTTGAAAACATTTTAGGTAATAATAAGGTTTTTGATTTTCAAGCAAGAACAGGTGTTGCAAACTTATACTGTATAGGATATGCTACTAACGATCAATTAAATACAGTTTATGTATTTTTAACAGATTGGCCAACACCAGGTGTTCCACTTGAAAAAGCAGGTGGATATAGCACTACTGCTAATAATTTTATATTTGCTTGTAACGTACAATCAAATGACTTAATCCTTTTAGTTGAAGGAGCTTTTTTAAATTTCTCACAATTAAATCCAATATATGGAGTTAATGTATTAGAGAATTTACTTTTTTGGACTGATAATAGAAATCAACCAAGAAAAATTAACTTAGACTTAGCTAACCCTTCTAATCTTCCTAATCCAACATATTATACAACTGAAGATCAAATATCTGTTGCAAAATACAATCCTTATTCTTGCATGGAATTGTATCAAGAAAGTTTTTTATCTACAGTTGACGGAGATTATGAATCAACAATGAAAGATGTTGTTAGTAAATTTTATCCAAACGGTGGATCTGGAGTTGTAAAAACTGCTATTGGAGCTACGCCTCAAGCTACAGTAGAATTAACTTCTTTTGAAGGAGACATAATAACTAGTAGTGGAAATTACACTACAGGCGCTTCTTTGGCGTATATTGATAATTCAACTGGTTTAATAATTCCAATTGCAAGTTCTGAAGTTTTAAGTTATATTTTCACTGCTGGAGCAACACCTTTTTGGACAATAACAGCAACTTCCGCTGTTTTTGTAAACTTAAACGCAGGTACAGAAATAATATTAAATTACAATCCTTATTACGATCCAGACTTTGCTGGAGATCCTGATTTTTTAGAAGACAAATTTTCTAGGTTTAGTTATAGATTTCAATTTGAAGACAATGAGTATTCATTAATAGCTCCTTTTACTCAAATAGCATTTATACCAAAGCAAGATGGTTACTTCATGTATGTAAAGCAAGATGATATAAGTGAAGTAGATGATCAATCTGACGCTTATAGAAGTACAGTTGTTTCTTTTGTTGAAAACAAAGTAAACGACATAGAGCTTAGAATACCTTTACCATACTTAAACTATAACATTGAAAATAGTTTAAAAATTAAAAATATAGACATACTTTATAAAGAGTCTGATGCTGTAGCTATAAAAGTAGTTGATACGCTACCTGTTAGTGATATAGCAAGTTCAGCTGGAACATTTACGGTCAATGGAGCAGTCGTGGCTCCAGGCTCAACATCTTTTGCTATAGATAATTTACAAGGAGGAATTAACGTTGGTGATTTAGTAACTGGTTTTGGAATAACAGGTAAACCAAAAGTTACAGACTATGAGCCTACAAACTTAAACAATCCTTCTACTGGAGGTACAATTACTTTAAGTGTTGCTCAAACTTTGGTTGACGATGCTGTGTTAAATACAAATAACCCTAATTATTTTGTTTACAATTATCAGTCAAAAAAGCCATTTAAAACATTGCCAGAAAATGTTACTACTAGAGTTTTTGACAAAATACCTGTAAGGGCTTTTGCTCAAGAAGTTTCTGGAAATAGAGTTATATATGGTAACTACCAAGACAAGCACACGCCACCTGCTAGCTTAAATTATAATGTAGCTGTTTCTGATAAATCTGCTTTTGATTTAAACAGAGAAGAAGGGACTGTTGATGTTGGTATTGTAAGTGGAACAACTATAACAATACAAAAAGGTGCCGAAGCTCCAAATGTTGGAGATTTTATTTCTTTAGTAGCAGGTACAGGTAACATACCTCCAAACACACAAATAACTTCTGTAACTGAAACACCTCCTAGTTCAGGAAATTTTGTAATTACATTATCAAACACTGTTACAAATATAATCGCTACTGATATTGTATTATACGAAGCTGGTGGAGACACTGAAAACAATACTAGTATAATAGAATATCCTAATAGCTCTTTAAAAACAAATAGAAACTATCAAGCGGGAGTTGTATTATCTGATAGATACGGTAGAACTTCAAGCGTTTTACTTTCAAATAACAAAGACACTGTTAAGGTTGGAACTTTTAGTTTTTCTGGAGATACAATATATTCAAGTTATAAGAATAAGTCTGGTTTTTATGCGCCTAATGATTGGCCAGGAGATTCTTTAAAGCTTTTATTTAATGAAACTATATCTTCGTTTAAAAACACTCAAACTGGTACTCCTGGACTTTATAATGGAGATTCTACTGACGCGAACTATAATCCTTTAGGTTGGTATACTTATAAAATAGTAATTAAGCAGACAGAGCAAGATTATTATAATGTTTATTTGCCTGGAATTATGGCTTCATATCCACAAGATCAAACCTTAGAGCTTGGTAAAACATCTCACATGGTTTTAATAAACGATAATATAAATAAAGTGCCTAGGGATTTATCAGAAGTAGGTCCTGAGCAAAGACAATTTAGAAGTTCTGTTCAGCTTTTTGGTCGTGTAGAAAACACAAGCACAGCTATTACAGCGAGTAATATAGGTAGTGCAAATACTCAATATTATCCTAAAAGATCATCTGATACAGTTTCAACTATATCTACAGTAAGTGATTTATTTGAATATAGTCCAGTTGGAGAAGATGTGCCAAGACCAAATTATTTTCCACAGTTTTATTCTTTAGATTCAAATCCTCTTATAGCTAGAATAAGTACAAATAAACAAATAGGTCAAATATCAACAACAAATTACCAAACTGTTACAGCAACTATAGGTGTTAGTGAATTTATAAGTGTTTTAAAGCTATCTAGCACTTCTGGCCTCACTGGAGGTATAGCTATAGGTGACATTGTTTCAGGACCTGGTTTTCCTGAAGATTTAAAAGTTTCTGGACCTTTTGTACCTGGAGCTTCTTTAGCTTCTTTTACAGTAGCTACAAGTGGTAGTATTGGAAATGTAGTTGAAACAACTACTTCACCGCTTCCAACTCCTAACTCTGTAGTATCAGGCACTGGAATACCAAAAGGAACTATAATTACATCTGCAAGCGGAACAAGTGTAGTTTTAAGTAATATTGTAAATGTAAGTCCTGGGCAAGTAATACTTGTAAACGACCTTGCTACAATAACAGTAGATCAAGCGGTAAATGCAGTTATAAACACTGATATAACTATTACTAAAGACGCAGATCCAGGTATTCAGTATCTTGCAGTTTACGAAACAGAGCCTCAAGAAAGTTTATTAGATATATTTTGGGAAACATCTACATCTGGTCTTATATCAGATTTAAACAATGCTGTTTTAAATGAATCATCTGGTGGAGCTTCTTTATTTGGTTTTAATCCAGATATTTTTAAAGAAGATTTATTAGCAAATGCAAATGTTTCTAGTTCAACTATTCTTATTGTTGATAATTTTAATTCTCCAGTACCTGATGCGTCTATTCAATCGCCTCTTGGTTCTACTTTAGAAATAACTAGTCAATCAGATTTAAATGGTGCATTAGATGTTGATTATTTTAAATTAATTGAAGTAAATGGCTCAGGTAACAATGGTTATAATATAGAAATTCTTCCGGCTTACTTTAATAACGTTTATTATAGTGATGATCCTAATGAAAGAAACTTTATTATAGATCTTAAAGCTGTAGTAAATAACTTAGAATCTGTTTTTGAATTAAACTTAAATTTAATAAATATAGATCCAACTATATCAAGTCCAACCGCTGCTCAAGTTATTCAAACACAAACTACAGCACCAGGTCCTATTACAACTCTTAAATGTAAAAATGGAAGTGCAAATGTTTTATTGTCAAGTATTTTTAATTTTGATTCTAATAATCCTGGCAACAATGATATTGTAATTTCAGAAGTAACTAATTCTAACGGAGACGATGTAACAAGTAGTGGTTATTTTGGATTTGCTAACACTCCTGTACTAAACCCTACAAGTGGAGAATTTGAATTAGATGTTTTAAATACTGGAGGTGAAAATACTCCAACAGATCGATATAATGTAACAATCACTGTTCAAGACGCAGGTAATGAAGCTGATCAAGCAACTGTTAGTTTCGTAGTAGATTATGGTGTAACGGTTGAAAACGTAACAACATATGCGTTAGCGTCTACTGTAAATGATAACGACGGACTTAGAGGTCCTTCTAATGCTTCTACTGTAATTCAATATTATACTACATTTGAAGTAACAGCGGGTCCTAGTGGAGCTCTTGGTTTTTATCTATATAATGGACCTTGGGATTCAACTAACGGCGATGGTATAACTCTTTCACCTGTACTACCTGGTTATCAGCCTTTTCCAAACAGTGACCAACAGTACTACTTTAATCAAGCGTTTACCAGTCAAACAAGTGATAACTATGCAAATGGAACTAATGTTAGTTTTTTAGTAAATGGCGGAGATAATAATAATTTTGGACCAAACGCTGGCTTAGGAGGTGGAATAAAACGATTAGAAGGTACAAATAATTTAACAATAATGGGAGGTAGTACTGATGTAAATATAACTTATCCAAATACTGGAGCTAGACTTATAAAACAATCTACCGAAGCTGACTGTGTATTTGAGTGGAGATCAAAGTGTAAATACATAAAAAGAGACTCACAATCAGTTCCAGCAATTGAAGGTCCTCCTTACGGCATATTTGGTCAACAAACTGGATCAACTATTGATGATGCTGTTTTAATTGGAGGGCCTTGGAACAATGCTGGTGTAGTTATACCACAGTCTGTTGTAAACCAATACAATTGGCAAGTTGAATTGTAATTAAAAATAAAAATAAGTGATAATTAACATATGGGAGCAGTAGTAGAAGTTAAATATTTTAACTCTTTTATATTAAAGAAGACCAATAAAAGTGACGAGCCTATATGGAATGGATCTTTTGGTATACCCGAAGATATAGGAGGTTATAAAGTAGTTGCTAATACTATTGATGATGAAAATTGGGCTATAGAAGAAGCTAGAATTAGAGGTGGATATAATAACACATCAGTGGATTATGGAGCTAAAGCTTATTTGGTTGAAGAAGATGAATCAGCTTCTTTTAGAATAAATTCTTTAATATACTCAGGTATATTTAATTCTAGAACAGGTATTAACAATTCTAATGTATTTTCAGTAGCTGAAGATATTACAAAAAGTGCAGATCCTTCTAATGGCTCTATACAAAAATTATACGCTGAAGATACTAATCTTGTTGTTTTTCAAGAAAGCAAAGTATCAAGAGCATTGATAGATAAAGACGCAATATACTCTGCTGAAGGCGGTGGTTCAATTACTAATTCAAACTTAGTGATTGGAACAATACAACCTTACGCTGGTGAATATGGTATAAGTAAAAATCCAGAAAGCTTTGCGGTTTATGGTTATCAAAAATACTTTTCAGATAAAAACAATAATGTAATTCTTAGATTAAGCAATAATGGTATAACTGAAGTATCAAGTTACGGTATGGTTGATTTCTTTAGAGACACTTTAATTTCTATAGATGATAGTACTGCCAATGGTTACGTTATAGGAGGATATGATATACATAATTCACAATATGTTGTTTCAATGCAACAAAACCCAGTAACTCAAAGAACTGGAAACTCTACTACATTATCTTTTGATGAAAAAGTATCTGGATGGGTTAGCTTTTTTACTTATAAACCAGAACAAATATTTAATTTAAGAAATGTTTTTTGGAGCGCTAAAGACGGTGGTTTATTTAAACATTACTCAAGAAATAGTCTTGGAGAACCTTCTGTACCAAGAGGTACTTTTTACGGCGTTACATCTGATAGTTCTATTAGTTTTGTTGTTAATCAAAATCCAGGAAACTCTAAGTCTTTTCAAGCTATTAGCTATGAAGGTAGTAGTGGATGGGAAATGGATTCTTTTGTTTCCGATAGAACAGGTGAACTACTTGTAGGAGCTACGTGGACAACTGCTTCAAATTCTATAACTTTTGATAATACATCTGGAGTTAAAAGCTATTATGAAGGAGAATATGTAGTATCTAATTTAAATGTATTAGTTTCATTAGCGCAAGCAACTCCAACAACTGTAACACTAAACCCAAGTCAAAGCGATGGATCAGTGTTTTTAATACCTGTAGGTGGCGTTGTGACTGGCACTGGAGTTCCAGTTGGAACAACTGTAGTTAGTTTTGATACTGCAACAAATGTATTAACTGTAAATCAAGCTATAGTTGTACAGCAGTATGATTATTTAAATATATCTTTATCTGTTGCTAAAGCTGATTATCTTGCTATTTATGGAATTTCTAATCCACCTTTAAACAGATATCAAGCTGGATTTGATAGAAAAGAAAATAAATACGTTGCAAATCTTATAAACGATTCTGTTGTTTCAGAAAGAGAAATAAATTTTGGTGATCAAATATCAGGCGTAAAAGGTTTTTATGCTAATGTTACTTTTTCAACAGATGCAACAACAGATCCAGGTGGTGAAAAGCAATTATTTTCAGTAGGTACAACTTATATTTTTAATAATGGTTATTAATGGATAAGTTAAGTAATTACACTAAAAAATTAGAGGTGCTTCAAGAGGTTTTAATAGCTAATAATCACGAAGATTTTATACACGGAAACGGTAAAACTTTGGTAAATAATGAAGAATTCCCAATAAAGCATAATTTCTCAGATCAATTATATATGAGAGAAATGAGAATGAAAGCTGGAACTTTTGTTGTCAGCGCTATGCATCATACAGATCATTTTTGGTTTTTAATGACAGGTAAAATACTAGTAACAACAGATGGAGAAACAATTGAGCATATAGCACCTTGTTTTGAGAAATCAATAAAGGGAGCTAAAAGACTTATAATGTGTTCTGAAGACTGTGTTTTTATAAACATACATAAAAATCCATCTAATACTAGAGATTTAGATGAAATAGAAAATAAACTATACTCATTCACAATTGAAGAGTATGTAAATAAAGAAAAGATATGTCAGGAATAATAACAGCGGGCGTAATAGGAAGCGTTGGCTCAATAGCTGGTGGAATATTTGGCGGTAGAGCAGCTAAGAAAGCTGCTAGAGAAGCTGCTAAAAGAAGAAAAAGACTTGAAGCAAAGCTACAACAACTAGAGGCTAATAGACAAGATATAATAAATCCATACGAAGGCGTAAAGGATTTAACTAGTATGATTAGCAATCCTATGGCTCAATTGTCAGTAGCTACTCAAGCTGCTGATATAAAAATAGAAGAAGCTGATATAGCTTTAGCGAATACGCTAGACACGATGAGAGCTACAGGAGCTAGCGCTGGTGGTGCAACCGCTTTAGCAAACGCAGCTTTAAGATCTAAAAGAGGTGTTGCAGCTAGTATAGAACAGCAAGAAAAATCTAACGAAGATAAAAGAGCAGCTGGAGAACAAAGAGCTCAACAGCAAAGAATGTCCGAGCAGCAAAGAATGCAACAAGCTGACGTTGCTGGCAAGCAATTTGTATTTCAACAGAGAGAAAATAGAGAAGTTGCACAATTAAATAGAGTAGCTTCTCAATTAGGAGCTGCTCAACAGGATCAAGCTCAAGCTCAAGCAGATCAAACATCTGCAACTCTTGGTATGATAGGAGGCGTTACAAGCGCTATTGGTGGAATTGCCGGCGAAGGCGGATTTAATAAACAATAATAATGGAAGAAAATTTATATCAAAACCTATTTTTAAAGCAGTTTAACCAAAGTGATTCTATAGCTTATAGTCAAGATTTTATATCTAGTACTAGTGATTATAATTTTCAGCTATTAGATAATGCTTATAGAAACACAGGTAAAATATATGCTAAATTAAAATTAGCTATAGAAAATAATAAATGCCAAGATGAAACCTGTTCTTTAGAATTAGCTGAACTAAAACATTTAGAACAAGCTCCACAAGTATCTTTAGATTTTTTAACTTCTTTAACTTCAGAACTCGCCACTACAGAAGACTCAAATTTCGATGTTAACAATAACTTTAAATACACCGTCGCTAACAGCATTTTAACTGGTAAACCTGGTTTTTCTAAGTCAGACGGTTATAACGTTTATTTAGATATACTTCAAGGAGGATCTCAACAAATAGTATTTGTAGGGCCAGCTCTTGCAGAGCCCTTAGTTATAAATAATACGGCTTTAGGTTCCTTAAATAAAGCGGGAACATCTTTAGTTGCACCTACTCCTGATATAGACAGCGAGATGCTTACATTATTAACCGAGGTTGGTGTCTTTTCACCTGATATGGTTGGTGAAAATGGACAGCTTACAGCTGGAGCTAAAATAACTGAAGAATATGTGATTATGAATCCTGATGGAACTCCTGATTACGAGATCATAGACATCGGAAATGGAAAAGGCAGAAATACACTTAAATACGATTTAGATAAAATTGAAAAGAAAGTAACTCCGTTTATAAACGCCGAGGTTGCTGGTTTAATGAGCTCTGAGCAAGACGCGGTCGCAGCTTGGAACGTTTATATATCTAAAGGTACAAGTGTCGAAGAGGACGATCAGATGGCTCAGAACGCTAATGCTGGCGATAGTTCTTGGAGCTACACAGAAGACTTGCCACTTATGCAAGATAAAAAAGTTTTATTTGAAAAGAAATATAAAGAATACTTTATGAATAATTATCTGAAACAATTTACTACGAACCAATTTCCTACGGTTCAGGCAGACGCTGCGGTGTTTGATTTAGCTGAAGCTAAGAAAGCTAAAGCTCAAAAGTTTATTGACGATAATAACCTATAAATTTAATTAAATGACATTACTAGAATACATAACTTCTTTACAAGACACTGGGTTATCTCAAGAAGAGATATTTGCTAAAGCTCAAGAGTGGAAAAAGAAAAACCAACCTAAAGAAGAAGAGGCTGTTGAAACACCAGTTGAAGAAGTAAAGACAGAAGTTGTTGCGGAAAAGGATGTGCCTGCAGCAACTACCCCGGAAGCATCCGAGAGTTCAAGTTCTGGAAGTGGACAGTTACTATATCAAGATGATTATAGTTTAAAGTTATCTCCAACGCAGGGTTTAAGCAATAAAACAGGTGGTTTTGAAACTCCTGAGTTTGGTCGAAATGTAATATTTAACATGCAGCTTGCGGATTACGAAAAGCAAAAAGCAGAGTTTGAATCAAAAAAACAAGCACAAAAAGAAGGCGTTGACATACTAGAAAGTGGAGAAGCTTTATATGATACTAGGGTTATAATACCTATAGGTGAAAAAAGTTTTGATCAATTTACTTTTAATCAGATTCAAGCAAAAATTGACAATAAAGAACCTGGTTTTGAAAACGTTAAAGACGTAAAAGATTATGTTTCAAAAGTTCCTGGCGCTCAAATAGTAAACTACACAAAAGACCAAGGTAGAATATTTGAAGGAGCTATTCCAGTTGAACCACAAATAGATTTGTTTGAAAAATATAATCCTGCAGAATTAAATCCTATATTAGGTAATTCTGTTTGGGGCGTTGACGAATACAACGTAGAAGATATCATATATGGCTTAAATGAATATACTAATAACACGGAAGATACATCTATAGCTTACGATTTGAATTTAACTCCTGATCAATACGCTGAAAATTTCGATAAAGGATATAATACAACTCTTTACAATAGAATACAAAACAATGAATTAAATCCTACTGATTCTAGAACTAATTTAGCAATAGACTTTACTGGATCCGGTGAAGTAGAAGGAGTTGATTATATAAACATACAAAGTCTTCATCAGCAAAGAACACAGCTATTAGCTAATAAAGCTTTTTCTCGCGCCACCTCTGGTGATTTAGAAAAAGATTTTAATACCATAATTGATTATGGTAAAAATTTATTAACATCTAAAGAGCTTGATTTTACAAAACTAAGTAAAGAACAACAAGAAGAAGTAGCTAAAGATGAAAATTATGGAGAAGTTCTTTATTTTGGAGACAACTTAAATAACTTAGATTTAGATAATATTCCTCAAGAAGACATAGAGTTATTTAGTAAATCTAACGAACTAGCTGAAAAAACAGAGTTAGAAGTTTTAAAAGACGCTTTAGTTAAAGACTACTATAAAGTTGTAGGTTTGGCTCAAGAAATAGTAGAATATGATAAGCCAGATTCAAGACCAACTAGATGGGACGGGTTGAACAACGCGGCGGTTGCTTCTAATGTCAGCACTATGAACGATAGGGTTATTTCTCAAATGACAAAAATAGCAACTACAGGAGAAATACCATCTGATGCAGAGGCTTTAACTGGTTCAAATCCTTTAATACAATCATATAACGAAGCTCTAAAAAGTTTTAAAATAGTAAACAGAGCTGTTCAACTAAATAGAGATCCTCTAACAACAGAAAGAGGCTGGGGAGGACAAGAGTTTATAGCTGGCATGAAAGATATTTTTGGAGTTTCAAGAGATGGAACAGATCAAGAAAACAAAGAAAGTTTTTTAAGATGGAGTGAAGCTAATAATTTAAAATTAGATCCAAAACTGCAAAAAAAAGATATATTGTACACTAATATTGGTCAACAATTTGGATCTGGTTTACCACATTTATTTGAGTGGACTTTTGACACGACTGTAGGTGGTAGACTCTCAGGCGGGTTTGCAACAAATGCAAGCAGATTTACTAATAAGTTAATAAACCAAAGTGCTAGAATAGCTAGAAATCCTTATACTAAAAAAGTGTTGCTGGCCTCTTCTAAAGCAAGTGCTAGTGCTACAAATTTTGGTTTAGGTACTTTAGTTAATCAACTAAGAACTGGACAAGACATAGATTTAGACGCTATACGAAGTTCTTATAACTTTGGTTTAGCTTTAGGCTATGGACACCCGCTATACGATGGCATTGTTAAATATATAAAAGGAAGCTGGGCTGGTAGATTTCTAGCTAAAAGCACTAATGATTATACTAAGCTCGCTCAGTATAAAACACCTGTCTCTGTGGTAAGAGATGTAGGTGCAGGATTTTCAGGTGCTATAACCTATCAATTTGGTGGAGTATTAACCACTGGTAGTTTTGAAGAAGTATCACTAAAAACAACAGCTTTAGAAACCGGTAAAATGATAGCTCTTAAATGGCTAATGAGAGGTGTTCCGGGGGCTCAAATGTATTTAAAAAATGCTAAAAGCGATCTTATTAAAATTAAAAACAGTGGTAGACTAGAATTAGAGTCTAAAAAAGGAGCTGAAAAACTAGGAGTTGAAATACCAGTAGTTAAATTAGAAACAGATACTACTACTGAAGCGCCAGAAGGTTTAAGAGCACCTAAGGAAAACGCTTTAAACAAGCTTGAAAGTGCTTTTGAAAATAAAGTAAATGATTTACTAAAAAGAAAAAGAGAAGGTAAAATATCTAAAGAAGAGGCTGATAAAGAATTTAAAGATCTTAAAGATGCCTATAGAGTTGTAGATACTCAGATAGCTGTCAACAGTGCTTTGGATATAATGAAGTCAGAACAAGCCGCTGGTAACGCTCCTAAAGAGTCTGAGTTTTATTTAGTATCTCAAAAACTAAAAAACGGTGAGAAGCTAAATGCAAGAGACGGAGAAGTATTATCTTATTACGGTTTAGACGGCGTTAACATGCTTTACAAGCATCTTGGTATACAGAAAAATTCTACAAACGATAGAATATTACAGACTACTATTCTTAATGAATCCGTTATAGATGCTCAATTAAAAGGTAAGTCATTTTTATTAACACCCTATGGTTTAACGCCTTTAAATCCTACAGAGTTTGTAGTACCTAAAGGCACAGCTGCTTACACAAACACTAGAGAGTTTTTATTAGAAAAACAAAGATTAAATGCTAAAGTTAATGAATTAGAAAATTTAAATAAAGATAAATTATCTGAATCTGAAAAACAACAAAACGCTGAAGATCTAAAAAATACTAAAAAAGAACTTGAAAAGTATATACCAGGTGGAGAGCTTTATGAAAATATACAATCAGAAATTCAAGGCGCTGCTATAACCGCTTATGAAAAAGATGTGAAGCAAGCAGATCCTTCTAAAGGCAAAGCAATTGAAGCTAAAACTCCTGAAGAGTTTCAAAAAATTTATGATGAATCTGGTTTTGCTGAAAAAGATGTAAAGCAGACTATAGCTTTTACAGACAAAGAAGGTAATAAGGTTATAAATAGAGAGTTTGCGCTAGAAGTTAGAGACTTTACGCCTTTAACTCACGAAATACCGCACTCTATACTTAAAGACTCTTTTAAAGACGCGGAAGGTAGTGTTACAGCGGAAGGCATAGAAATGATAGACGGTGTTTTGTCTAAACTAACGCCAGTCCAAACAAAAATCTTAAAGCAAGAATTAGCTAGTAGGTACGATGTAGATCCAGAAAACAAAGAGCTTTGGTATGAAGAGAACATAACTGTTCTTGCTGAGCTAATGAAAAGAGGTGAAATACAATTTAGCAAAAGCTTTGGTGAAGGACTAGCTGGCTTAGTTCCTGCTTTTAAAAAATTCTTACCTAACATAGAGGTAAATCCTGAAACAGGTAAAGGTATTTTTGACATGTTAAAAGCTCAAGATCTTAGTAGAGTTGAAATAAAAGAAACTGAAAAAGCTAAAGATCAAACAGCGCCTGAAAACCTAGAGTTGTCAGCTTCTTTTAGTTTAAGCAAAAATAATTCAGATACTGTTAACAAATTATTTGAAGAAAAAGGTAAAGATGCTAGTTTTGAAATACTAGAATTACTAAGACCAACTGCTGTAGCTTTAGCAAGAAGATTTAAGAACAGACCGGGTTATGAAGAGCAGTTGCTTGTTGATGAAATAATGACAGGTAAAAGAGGTATGCTAGACGTTATTAATGACTATGCCGCCAAAGTAGCAAAAGGTGAAAAAGTAGGTGATTTATCTTTGTTTTTAAATAATAGTTTTTCTACTAAGACTGGATTTAAAAGATATATTGAAATAGCTGATAGAAACTTAGGTAAAGAATTTGATCAAAACGTAGATGATTTAGCTGGATTAAAAGACATTGCTGTTGAAGAAACAAAAACAGAAACAAAAACAGAAACAAAAACAGCTAAAAAACCCACTGAAACAGTAGAATTTTCTGAGACACAATTAACAAACGCAGGTGTAAAAACAAAAGCCGAAATTGAATCTCAAATAACATCTGCAACTAAAAAAGGTTTTGAAAATCAAAACATAACAACATTTGGTCAAACTAGAAATATACCTAAAGCTGTAGCTGAGTTATACGCTAAAATGTTTGGTGTAAACCCTCAAACAATAACTGATAAAACTAGAAACTTTCAGAAAAAAGATGCAGAAGGTTTAACCGCTATTAAACAATTTTTGCTTAAAAATGCTACAAATGATTTTGCTAGATTACCAAAAACAAAAGATGGTTTTGGAAAAGGTACATTTATACCTAGAAAAATAATAAATGCTTTATACACAAACGGTAAATTAACAGGCACTTTAAAAGATTACATAAATCTTATAAGACAAAAACCTACAAAGCCTATATATAGAGACGAAACAAGTCAAACCTTTAGGGCTTTATTTAATACACATATTAGAAACCGCATGTTTGAAGATCTTGTTACTGATGTTCAAGCTAGAGATTTAGGTGGTGCTAAGTTTAGTGAAGCTAAGAAAGCGCTTAAGGTAATGGACACTAAAAATAAACTAATCATTAGCGAAGGTTATGTTCCGGTTGAAAGAGGTAAAAAAGGTGTAGACAGGATTAGAGAGTTTGTTTTAGGCGCAGGTTCAGATATATTTGGTGTAGAATTAACAAGATATATTATAGCTACAAACAACGTTTATAGCACAGCTGGTAATAGAGCTTACAGCTATAAACCTGACGGCACTCCAAAACCTAAGGGTGGTGCTGTTGGTAGTGGTTATAATTTTATAACAGACTCTGCAAGATTGTTAAGTGATTATGGGCCGGAAGCTATTAAAGCTAAAATAGACGCCATAACAAAAAAACAAAAAAACGGCGAAATTACAGCTAAAGAGGCCTTAGAGCAGAAAAAAAAGGTAAAAATTGAAACCAAGTTTTACGCAAAAACAGTAAAAGACACGTTAGCGTTAATAGAAACTGGTGAATTAGGGGATTTATCTGTATTGCAAAAAGAATTAAGCGCAACAAAAAAAGAAGGTATATTTACACCTTCAGAGGTGACTGCAATAAAAAGATTTATTGCCCATAAAAGCGCAAAAGGCGGAATAGAAAATAACACTAAAGATATTGCTGAAATTAATAGGGGTAAAAAATTAATGTTAGACGGCTTTAGAAAAATATACAAAGCAGACAACAGTACTTTTGCGTTAATAGCTGATGCTTCTTATAGCTTTAGTTCAAATAAAAATCCATTCAGAGAGTTAGCTACGCTAGTTGGAGGAATGAAAGGGTTAAAAAAAGGGGAAAAAACATGGGAAGAGCATATGATGCAATTCGGTATGTATACAAATGAAATGCTTAAAGCGCTTAAAGGATCTGATAAAGCTTGGAATTCATTTGTAGATTGGTCAAACAGTAATTATTATCAATTAAAGCTTAGTAAAGAAGCTTCTAATTTAATAGATCAAAACTTTAAAGGTATTGAAGGTTTCAAGGATTGGAATGCTAAATCTCAATTTCATCCACTTCAAATAGAAAGCTTTAAAATTGCTGAAAAAACTGGAGATTATTCTAAAGTAATAGATCCAATGATTCGCGCTTACAATGAGTACGTTAGCTTAAACCCTTTTTCTATAACAAGATTAGGCGTTACAGATGCTAAAAGATATTTAAACAATGTAGAAATATCTAAAACTGATCAAAAAAACTTAACTCTTCAAGCTGAGGCTGCTAAGTTAATAAATCAAGTAATAAGATCAGAAGCTGGATTCTTAAAGGAAGGTGATCCTAATTACGTTACTAGAAAGCAAGCAGGAGAACGATTATTAGCAAGTGAAAATTTAGCTAAAGGACAAGAAAAAGCTGCTAAATTAGCTAATGAAATATTGCCAGAACAAATCAAATACAACGAACCTATACCTGTTGAAAAAGGTATTAATGCTTTAGCTAAAACCGATAAAGCTTTAGCTAATGGTAGAAAACTAAATGCTCCTGTTAAAAAAATTAGAGTATTAGATTTTGACGATACCGTTGGAGTAACCAAGAGTAACGTACTTTATACAATGCCTGACGGTAAAACAGGTAAGATAGATGCTGCTACATTTGCTAAAGAAGCAGGTAGAATGGAAGCCGAAGGAGCTCAGTGGGATTTCTCTGAGTTTAGCAAAGTGATGGAAGGTAAAAAAGGACCTTTGTTTGAAGTAATGAAAACCATTTTCGATAAACGTGGTGGAAAAGATTTGTTTATATTAACCGCTAGACCTTCCGATGCAGCTGGTCCTATTAAAGAGTTTTTAGAAAGTCTAGGTGTTAACATACCTATAGAAAATATAACTGGGCTAGGCGATGGCACTCCACAAGCTAAAGCTGGTTGGATTATGGGTAAAGCAGCTGAAGGTTATAACGATTTTTATTTTGCAGATGATCACTTGGGTAATGTTAAAGCTGTTAAAGATGTACTTAGCCAGCTTGACGTTAAATCTAAAGTTCAGCAAGCTAAGTTTAGTAAAGCTAAAACCTTTGACACTGTCGTGAACGATATGATCGAGGATTCGTCTGGCATTGAAACTTATAAAAAGTATTCTGCAGCTAGAGCTAAAACAGTCGGAGCTAGCAAAGGTAAATATAATTTCCTTATTCCAGCTTCTGCTGAAGATTTTACAGGTTTACTATACAAGATGCTAGGTAAAGGTAAGAAGGGAGACGCTCAAATGGCTTTCTTGAAAACAAATCTACTTGATACTTACAATAGAGCTGAGTCCGCTGTTACACAAGCTAAGATATCTGCTGCAAATGATTTTGTAGCTTTAAAAACAAAACTAAAAACATTACCTAAAACTTTAAGTAAAGAAACTGGTATTGGTAAATTTACTTACTCTCACGCAGTGCGTGTCGCTGCTTGGACTAGACAAGGTATGACTATACCTGGTCTTTCTAAAAGAGATGTTAAAGAGCTAAATGATTTTGTAAACAAAGACGCTAAGTTAACAGTTTTCACCGACGAGCTTATTAAAATACAAAAAGGTAAAGAATATCCAAAACCTGGTAAAGACTGGTTAGGTGGTAATATCACTACAGATATTATTGGTGGTATTAACAAAGTTAATAGAGCTGAATACCAGCAAGAGTGGAGAGAGAACATCGACGTTATATTCTCTGAAGACAATATGAACAAGATGGAAGCTGCATATGGAACTAGATGGCGTGAAGCTATGGAAGATTCTATACGCAGAATGAAAGCAGGTACTAATAGACCGATAGGTGGCAATAGAGTTACAGAGGGATTATTAGACTGGTTAAACAACTCTGTTGGTGCCGTAATGTTCTTAAATACAAGATCTGCATTACTACAAACAATATCTGCGGTAAACTTTATAAACTTAGGTGATAATAATATAATAAAGGCGGGAAAAGCGTTTGCAAACCAAAAACAGTTTTGGGGTGACTTTATGACGCTTATGAATTCTGATTACTTAGTAGAACGTAGAAACGGTCTTAAAATTAACGTAAGTGAATCTGAAATTGCTGATGCTGTAAGAGAATCTAAGAACAAACCTAAAGCAGCTATTGCTTTTTTACTTAGTAAAGGTTTTGTTATGACTAGATTTGCTGATAGTTTTGCTATCGCATCTGGTGGTTCTACTTTTTATAGAAATAGATTAGAAGCTTTAAAGAAACAGGGTTTAAGTGATGCTGATGCTAAGACACAAGCTTTTGAAGATTTTAAAGCTATTGCAGAAGAAAACCAACAGTCTAGTTCACCTAGTAAAATTAGTCAACAACAAGCTTCTGCTGCAGGTCGTGTGATACTTGCTTGGGCGAATACTCCAATGCAATATGCTCGTATACAAAAACGTGCAGCTCAGGATCTTATAAATAAACGTGGTGACTGGAAAAGTAACGTATCTAAAATAGTTTACTACGGTGCTATTCAGAATTTAATATTTAACTCACTGCAACAAGCGG
>WLWI01002109.1_pt1 | contig 17192 bp, 6 predicted proteins | sample 6701501 | NCBI WGS metagenome assembly WLWI01 (sample SAMN12718690, study PRJNA515312) | sponge metagenome | isolation source: marine sponge | host: Mycale hentscheli | place: New Zealand: South Island, Marlborough, Capsize Point | collected 2014-11-01
ATAGTCCCTTTACAGTATACTAGAAGCATATTAAATGGCAACAAAATGTAATTAGTTTAAGTGTATTATTTCTCTATTAAAACTATAGCATAGTGGCTAGCTAATAAATCATAATCTCCATTAAAATAGTCTCTATCAGTATTCTACATCTCCACATAGTCACATACTGAATGTCGACATGGCTGTACCTAGAAAAGTGAGGGGGCGGGGGTTCTTTTGTTATTTTATGAACATTTTAAAGTAGTTAATTACCAGACAAAAATAAATGTTTCTTCTTTAAGATGTGCTCTTATTTTATTATTTTAAGAGTTTTTTATTTATAATATAATTCTATATTATGTTATTATAATAATATAATTCTATATAGCAAAGTTAAATAACTTCCTGTTTATTTAGTCTCTTCTAGTCTTGTTATTCTGTTTTGGTCTCCGTAGTATCTCCCCGTCTCTTAATTCTCTTCAGTCTCTTTAATCTCATCCAGTTTATTAAGTCTCTTTTAGTCTCTTTAGTTTCTTCTGGTGTCTTCTATTCTCTTGAGTATCTTTATCACTTCTATTCTCTTTAGTTTTATCTTGTGTCTTTAGTTTCTTCTAGTCACTTTAGTCTCGTCCACTTTCTTTAGTCTCTTTTAGTCACTTTGGTTTCTTTTAGTCTCTATTAGTCGCTTTACTTTTTACCAGTCTCTTTAGTTCCTTCATCTCTTTTAGTCTCTTTAGTCTCTTTGGTCTCTATTAGTCTCTTTAGTCCCTTCTATTCTCATAAAGTCTCTATAAATCTCTTTAGTCTCATCCACTTTATTTAGTCTCTTCTAGTCTCTTCAGTTTATTATAGTCTCTATTAGTCTTTTAAATCTTTACCAGTGTCTTTAGTCTCTTCTATTCTCTTAAAGTCTTCTAGTCTCTAGTCTCTATAATCTCTTGGATTCCTTCAAGACTTTCTTCTCTTGCTTTCCTTTCTATTTAACTAAGGTACATGTGTAGAATTCTTGACACATGATCACATGGAAACTAACTGTTCCTCAATAAAGCCCTCATAGTGGTACCTATCCCAGACCAGACAATAGAATATTAAAGTTTTCCAACAAGTGAAGTGAGCCTTAAGAAATGTGTGTATCTATTGATTCCTTCTCGAAAATGATATATCAATATTCTTCTTCCATGCCCAGTGCAAGTTCATTGATTTTTTTTTGTGCCTAGTTACTTTAAATGTAATGTATTTTTAAAGTTTCAATGTTCTAATAGCTATAACATGTAGAAGTTGAGTATGTAGCTACAGCTCTGAATTAGACCTTTACTGTGGAGGTAAAGATAGAGAACTTTGGTTTAGAACATTGGTTCATTTAGATAGAGATAAAGACATTATAACGGGAATGAATCCAATTGTTGATGAAGCACAATTTTAGGTCAAAATTGTGACTCAATAGGGACACTTCCTGGCAGTCTCCTGAAAAACTTGTGATTGCATGCATTACGGAACTGTTAATAAACTCAGTAACATCCAAGTTGTTGCCAGCTAAGAATGATTTCTTCTTGTTCTGCATCTGATTGTGGCATCTCCAATACCTGCACCATAGAGAAATGATGAGGAAAAGCCACTATTAAGAGAAGATGTCACAATACACAGACACACAACTAAAGCAATGAGTTTTGTACCAACCTTTAGGTACTGGACATGGTTGAGCTGTTGTAACTGAACTGGTTGGTTTGGCTGCTGTCTCTGGAGAGGGATCTGTTGTTGGAGTGAGTGGGCTCCTACGATCAGTTGATTTCGGCACGAACACCGGCAGTTCTGGGCCACCATGTACTTCCCGTCGTAGTACGTGGAGCTGCAGTCGGTAAACTGTTTTCACGGAGCTTTTTTTAGCCTTTCACTACAGCGCACGTATACTTCTTCTCAGACGTGGAGGTAGGGGTACCCAGGCACTGCGCCGTCCTTCCTTACCGTGCAGGTCGGAAAGTAATAGAGGCAAACGAGAAAATAACTAGTGGTGCGCTCGAATAGCGCAAATGCATGGCGAGCGAGTAAATATTTGATAGGTAAAGATGATTTGTGAAGGAAATCGCTAAATAATAGCAATGATTAGGCATGAAGAGTTAACAACAACAGAATTACCTGGATAAACTTCGAAAACAGTGGCAAAAAAGCGCAGCTTGACAAAGACTTCACAATTGTTTCAAGGAGAGAGTAGCTATAAACTTTTTGGTTGAAACAAAGTTGCCTAAGGCAGTGCAGCAGGATTCTCCGCGCTCGTTAATTGAAAAATACTGGAACTGTGAACGCTTTACCTAACTTACGTAACTAGTGGTGCGCTCGAATAGCGCAAATGCATGGCGAGCGAGTAATATATGAGTATAGGTAAAGATGATTTGTGAAGGAAATCGCTAAATAATAGCAATGATTAGGCATGAAGAGTTAACAACAACAGAATTACCTGGATAAACTTCGAAAGCAGTGGCAAAAAAGCGCAGTTTGACAAAGACTTCACAATTGTTTCAAGGAGAGAGTAGCTATAAACTTTTTGGTTGAACCAAAGTTGTGTAAGGCAGTGCAGCAGGATTCTCCGTGCTCGTTAATTGAAAAATACTGGAACGTCAACGCTGAGTCAGCTTCGCTCGCTTCGCTCGCTCGCTGAATAAACATTGGCTTGTGAAATCGATTCCTCAACTAATGGCCTGGAGTCCCGCTCCATGAGTTGGAAAAGTTCTTCTGTATTGCAACGTCTGGTGTGGGTTTGGTACCATTATGAGAGTGTTATTGGGGAACATTACTCTACAAATGTGATCTGGTGGGCAGGTATTCTTCGGCATGTACGCACATGAGGCTTGGTTGACTGAAGGCTTCCCTGAAGGTGACTGCAATGGTAAGCAAGCACAGAATTAGGTACCCCAACTTCATCTTATCCACCTTTCATCTTGAAAGAAATTCAAGTTTTGGATACTGTTCTGGCTCTCTCCCTCATTCTAGCTAAAGACAATGACTATCATGGATTTAGTAACACAATATCGAATGATAGCCTACTGACATTTGTGCTGAAGTACACTTTTGTTTTTTAAGGTCGGTGCTAACTGAGGATTTATGTATTACCCAGAGCATCATCCGCGAAAACAGTCGACAAAGATAATGTTGATTGCGTGCGCACCTCAGATTACTAAAATTGGCATATAAAGGGAGAGTTGTGGACGCTGGAACTCATCGGGCGTTCTGGTATTAGCGAGAACATTCGGTCATGGTTGCTATAAAGTTATTGTTGATATTGACGTTGGTTATAAATACGTGTAAGTTAATGAACTGCATAAGTTAACTATAGCTATCATATATTTATTGATTTTATTTCTTTAGCACAACTTTCCAGTCAATGGAAAGAAAATATTGAGCAAGTTCTGAAGCATTTGCTTGGCAATTTACCCCTTCCCTACTCCTCAGAATTAGACCTGTATTGTGGAGGTAAAAATGGTGAACTTTGGTTCAAAACAATGGTTCACTTAGATCGAGATAAAGATATCATTACTGGCATGAATCCAATAGTAGATGAAGCAAAATTTTATATTAACATCAGTAATTTTAAAATTCCGGTTTCATCAAAGTATAGCTGCAAGATTTCTCTAGGATCTTACACCAACAACAATCTACTCCTTCTAAATATCAGTAAGCTGTATAAATTCGTAAATGCAGTACTTTATTTTATGTAACAAACATTTAGCTGGCAACAACTTGGATGTTACTGAGTTTATTAACAGCTCCGTAATGCATACAATATACACAAGTTTTTCTGGAGACTCTGCCATCAATTACCATTCAGATTGGAATTGGAATCCATCTGGATCAACACGCAGTACTGTATTCAACAAACCTACCAACACCAGTGAAAACTACAAACTCAGCTCTCTTTATCCTATCATGAACACAGTGATATCATACATTCTTCATTTGCCAAAGGACTTCATAACTCATTTGATAAAACTTAGTTTCGGCAAGAAAACTATTTCAGATATTGTAACATCTCAGGAATCAGGTAGGCTAGATGTAAATAATTTATAACATCGTAATATTGAGTCAATCACGTCAGTAAATCAAATATATCTCTGAATTGCTTTCTGCCTAGCATAACTTGATGACACATAGATTCCTTCTATTGTATACCTTAAGATCTGTTACACTTCTAATCAGAATGTGAGCAGAAATCAGTGTTGTTTTTGGTTTAGAAATTCCAGATTTCTTAGTTTCAGTTATTCATACTAAAAATATATCTTGATGAGTGCTTAGGTTTAGTTTTTTCCCCAAATTCTCTCTTTATATTTAGTTAGTTTTCAGTATTTCTTCAATATCATGTAGAAGATTTACTGTTAATTGGCTTAGTTTTGGTGACTTTGTTTCCCAAATTATTCAATAATGAGACTCCAAAGAAAGTAGTAGTGGTAGTTTTCCCAAATAAATTCAAAATAGCATATTTCTATGAAATTTTAGGTTTTATAAATGAAGTATTGTAGCAGTTGTCAGTGATGATCTAGCGTGTGCCTTTATAAGAGTATACCAACATCTCTGCTGAGGGCATTGTTATTGTGTTATCAGACTATGCCAAGAGTATCATATCACAAGTTGCTACATACAAACTATTCTGGCAATATTCTGAAACGAGTGAATTTACAGGAACACACAAGCCATACTTCACTATAGTTATATTAAATCTCTGTGTACATGTACTCAGTCATGGGTGTCTTTAGAAAAGTCATTCCAATTACTTTGTTGTTATTACTCTGTATTTCAACTAATATAGCCATGTTTATTCTACAGTAAACCCTTTTAGCTAGCTGTATTATGATAGCTAAGTTTTAACATTTCAAATGTTATCTCAAATAGACCGAAAATATCATCAAATTGGCTGAACATAAATGAGAGTGGTCTTTATCTCCTGGTGATCTTCATTTTGAGGCAGATCTTCACTGGTGGATATTTTCCTCAATGTGTTTACATGTTTTCCTTGAAAAAGATGACTATATACCGGAGTGGTCTTTGTCTCCTCGTGTTCTTTATCCTGTAGTTGGTCTTCAGCAGTGGAAATCTCGTGCACTGGGCTTACGTTAGTCAAACAAGGTGTAGGTATGTCATAATTTGATGCCACCATATTTATGTTACTGGTCTCATTGTGATCTGTTAACTGAACTCCACTGTATTCTCGATTCATGTTTAGTGAATAATTGTCTAAGTCTAATGCCACAGAATCCGCCATATTGTCACAGGATTTGGATAGGATTAAGCTGGTGTTTACTGGAACTGGTAGAGTGTATAAATCTGGCTCTGACTTTGATTGTTGAATTCTACAAAATGCAGTCAACATTCAGGAATACATTTATAATTGTATAGTGCGCTTCAGTTATTACTTTATCTACAGTGTAACACGGCAATAATATAGTCGCAGTGTAACAAGCAATAATAATAGTCTCAGGAATACATTTAAATTGTATTGTGCGCTTAGTTATTACTTTATTACACTGTTACAATATAGTCTATAGATGTGAACATTGAAAGGTATTGCTTATTTCAATTATTTGCACAACTTTCCCACTGGTTATATCTTACCTAACTGTCTTTAGTAATACTCCATTAGGTCCTTTTTTCGGGCTTTTCTTACTGATGGATGTGAGTTAAAATTCCGGCTTAATCCATTTTCTACATCTTGAATTTGTTTTCTTTCTTTAACATTTTTATAATATAATACTATAGCTATGATAATAGTGATAGTGAATGCAACAATCCCAAAACTAATCAGTGAACAGCAAATATGGCAGCAAGACGTTGGTGACTGTTGTTTCCATACTTAGGTTTGTTTGCATCTTCTTTATACAATACTGATGCTTCCGAGATAACTTTATCACCTAATGTTAAAAATGTATATAAAATACCACTTTATGCATACAATCAGACTGCAAAGTCAATAGTTTGTAAATTGTTAAGTATTATAGTCACAATACAGCCATTTAAAATATTTCTTAAGACATATTTTGATGCTTGCATGTACTGAATAATGTACTCTAAAAGTTATCACAGAATACTGAAACATTATTTATATGTAAGTCACACTATTATTTTGTATTTATTAAACATATTACATCCCTGACAGTGTCATATTTTACTTTGCTTGCTTTTTCTTTACTTTATATACATACCTGCAAAGGTGTTTTTACTCTGATTCCTAAAGAAGCTAGAAAATTCCCTTTTGCTAAAAATAGCCAATGTGACAATAATATTATCTGACTTATAAATTTATAGAAAAGAACACTAAACACACTAAGACAGACCAAATCCACGCATGGCAGACAAAATGTGCTAGCGCTTTTGATATTTGGGGGGGGGGGGAGGGGGGGGGGACCGAATCTATTAGTATATTTGGTCCAGAGAATAATATGGCTAGTGGAATTGGTCCTATAGGACCTAAAAACACCCGACCAAGTTTTCTGTGACACCAGCTATGCGGGGACGCAGGACAACAAAATACTTTCGTTTAATATTTTCAAGGTCTCTGACGAAGTAATATCACATGCAAAATATTTCATATCTACTTACTTATTGCAGCTACTATAGCTAAATTATTGTGCAATTAACTCCTTTGCTGTATTATAAAGTCACAATTTAAACATTTCAACTGTGATCTCTAATAGAGAGCATTGGGGGGTTCGAATTTTGAAGACGCAAAAAGATTTCCTGCAAACGTTTGACTTAGCTACTTTAAAATTATTATATTTGCTGATTTCAACTTTATACTATATTTTATAGTTGCTGCTAAGTCATTTGCTCACACTAGAGAAAGAGTAATTAGAATTTCTTAAGGTATATTCAAGTGATATTCTTACCTGTTTGCTGCTCTATGACAAAAACATACCAGGAGTATGGATATGTATTAAAATATTAATAGCAAATATTGATTATACATGATTTGAACACCAATATATTTACAATTAGTATAAGTGAGCATGCAATTGTCCTATGAACTGTATTGCATATACATTATCAGCTTTATTTTATTTTTTTCATAAAACTCGGTTAAACAGCAGGAAGGCACGGATGGACTCTGCAGCTTCCTTTGGACCATACAGTGCATACTATACCAACATCCATTAAACATTGTACACAAACAAACACAACAAACACACGACTCTTGCAATCTCTTACAAAGTTTGTAATCTCTGGAAACCTATTGTGTCTCCTTCAAGTCCCTGGATCTCTTGGTTCTTTAACAACTTCTCCAAGTCTTGTCATCTAGTGAAGACCTACTAAATATAGATCAAAATTGTATTTTTAGGGTTATGAACTATTTTGAATGTCCTTTTTTGAGACAGGCATAGTTCCATTTTATTATAAGTGTAATTTACACAAGCCAATTATAAACATAAACACTTTAAACATTCACACTTACTGCACTGTTGTGGTTAATTAGGCTGGTATTGTTTGATATCCTCAATTACACAACGAAAATTTCAATAATTTCAAATTAATTAATGGGATAAATCATTTCCTTCCATGAATTTCCGGACGGAAAAGCCCATCCTCCAATGGCATTAGATGCTGTCACACAACGACAAAAAAAAATGTTTCCCATGCATATCCACAAAGTGATACAAAATAAATTAATTTGCCAGAATTGAGGAGTTGAGGTAATTGGGAGGCAGGGGAGGCAATTAGCCCTCCACTTTTGGAAGGTGGAGTATTTTTGGGCCCTATGTATAATTATGAATTAAATATTTAGACAACTGCATAGCTACATAATTATTATACTGACTAAGGTGTTAGTTAACCCATAAGCTTATACATTCATTACCATCACCTGGTAAGATTCTTGGCCTAACCAGAAGGACAGCTTGCACCAGTGGCTATTACAACCGTTTATCCATGCTATTCACTAAAAGTATGAATGTCAAAGACTTTAAAGGTTAAGAATCTCATTATTCACGAAGCTATAAAATTGATTTTTTCCTTTTGTAGAAAAAAAAATCAAACTTTAGCTACACCGTTTTGTGATTATCTGTTAAATCTGAAAAGTTAGTATTGGTAAACTCAATTTGTTCAAGATATCAAAGACCTATCAGAAGAATTGAAGGTTGTACCCAAAAAATATATTGTGATCTGATTGTAATACAAAATATGACGTTTTGTCTCCAGTTAGCTTTGGAATTTATGGTTTATATTGGGATTGGGGAGTGCTGATTTTTCTGATTACATATCTACAACTTCTAAATTATAATAATAGCAAATCTTCTCGTTCTAACAGCCAACATTGTTAATTAAAACTTAACCCAATGTTTCAACTTCTTGCCGATCTATGATAGTTCTTGCATTTTGGCTTTGCATAGGTTTTATCTTTTATAGTATCCAGACAGTCTTTCACATAAGTATATTGCAGCCTTACATGCATACATTTAGCACAGTTGTATCTCTTAGAGTAATATTCATAAACGTCATATAATAGAGACTTCAAAGAAAGTAAAAATCACAAAAATACAGTCAAAACAATAAGAACATGTAAGGCACTATTTAAAAAAAGATGTTGCCATAAGCAAGGTACTAAAGATGATAAGCTACAGTAACAGTTGTAAAAATTGAAGTGAGTGAATATACTAGAAACTGTAAGAGACCACAATAGACTGTGTAAAGAAGGTAATGAAAAGGTACCCTCCATACTGTACATCTATTAATAATTTTGATTTCTAATTAACACTTCCATAAATTATCAGTTTAGCTAACAGCTGGTAAAAATACTCTTCAAGACATGATTTGCATAATATTATTTTATTTTACATACAACTCAAATAAGTGTTGGTGACTGACTCAAGTTTAAATTAATTGAAGTGCTATTATTTGAAGCTACCAAAGATATTGTGAAAATAATACCCATGTGTTTATGCAAGCAAATCTGAAGAAGTGTCAATTTACAAATTAACTTAATTCGTTCTAAACAAAAATGTTTATAGAAAAGTTAATCACTTATTGAGTGTGATTGTAATTTATTTACTATAACTTTCACTTTAAATACTGAAAGATAACATAGCCTTGGTATAAATCGTAATGGATGATTTCTATAAAGTCTAGTCTATTCAAATAGGACATGTACTTCAAAATTCTATTAACGAGCTTATAATAAGTGCGTACATCAATAGGGTTCTCTGCTACACTATAATCTGGTTGTTAGTTGTTTCGCTAAAGATGATAACCATAATTAAATTCATCCAGTAATACATATAATTAATATTAATCCCACGAGGTGATCCCAGATTTTAGATCAAATTGTTTGTGAGGAGGACCTATGGGAGCCCTCAGCTTTTATATGGCTGGTTAAGTGACAGCTAAACATTGTTTAAATCCTGCATTGTTTAAAGAAAAGCTTGTGAAAGAGAGCAAATATTCTTAATGAATAAAAGAAGGCTGATGAGGAAGCTCAAGTCATTCTATTACATGTTTCCTCAATCAACATACAACTTCAAATAACTCAATAAAGGAGTTCTCAATAGCTTGCCAATATTTACCTGTATAATTCCATTAATTGTTCTTAAAACATCAATTCACAAACTAATCTGCAGGAAACTCAATGTCAGCCCTCAGCACACGTATCGCTAAAAATGCCAATCTTATTTAGGCCTATCTTATTCTAATTGCTGTTATACAAGGATCTTTCCACGCAGACCCTCGCTACAGCAGATTTCGCTACGTGCGAATAAAAAATGGAAAAACTGACTTACTACTGGTGTAGGTACGGCCACAGAGAGTAGAGTCGAGAGGAGGAAACCCCGAGAATAGTTAGGCGTAAAACTCTGACAACTGGGAGGGAGAACTCTGGTGGCAGCGACCTGCGCTGACTATTGCCCCAGAGCTGACAAGAGTCTGCGCAACCCCAAGGCCGAGTCGTTACCTCTGTTGAGCACTCGTCCCACAACTGGGTTTCGACGACCTTCTCTATGGTTACAACGCTAGGATTATTAGCGTTTGGTAAGGAACGAGACCTAAGAACTCTTGAACTGAAGTAAAATTACATTTGATAGCTAGGAAACTACAACTAAGCTATCAATATGAGTTAGTTTTGGAAAGCTTCAACAATAATACGAAATTGAAGCAGGTTCTTTATTTTTATATTCTTACCTTCTGTAGGAAACTTTGAAAGTGAACCTCAATCTGCAAGTGCTATAGCACCCTTTGGACAACAAGCTGTACTCTACTGCAAAGCTGGTCAAGGATTCTTCATCTCAGAATGGGAAGTCACTACTCCAACCAGAGAAATTAATTCAAATGTACCTAGAGATGTCAATGTATTAAGAACTCGTGGAATCACTGTCAACTCCTCCTCAAGTCATATCTAATAATAACTGCTACACAAGCAAATAATGGTATTTGAATTCGATGTGAACTACTAGATACTGCTATGTCGATAGGCAGACAATCCTCAGTAATAACAACTCAGTTTTATGGTATGTTTGTAGTCAAAACATAATCAAGTGTAGATTTTTACAGTTCTCTTTGCTTTTGTTATTCTTCAGGTTCTCCTCCTCCTCCTACTGATCTCACTATATATAACTTAAACAATGGCCAGCTTCAAGTAGTTTGGAATGTCTCTTCCACACTCCCTGTAGAGTCTATATTTTCACTGACAGTTGTCAATAACAACTCACAAACTAGACAACAAAGTATTGTCACTTATTCAGATCTGAGGAATACTACAGCTCTAATAAATGTGTCTCACTCCTTCTGTGATGTGTTCTACTTGTGGGTGAGGGCAGCTAACAATGCTGGAGAGAGCAACAGGAGCCAAACAGTCATGTGGATACCTCCTTATCTGCCATCTTTCTTACCTTTGTCTTTGAAACACACTCTCTCTAAGACTGCCAATAAAGTGTATGTATCATCAGTGGCTATTAAGGTAATGTTAATTGACCAACTACTTCTACTGCATTTATTTGATTGTGGCACTTTCTGAGTAGGTTCCTGAAGTCTGCCCTGAGTACAGTGAGGCTGTATTTGATGTAATACTGGAAAATACAACTGGAGTATGGAGACAAAATGCATTGCAGGAGACTAGAGAGCAGTTGGCTGAAGACCAGGTCTATTTATTGTATGTTGAGTCTAATGGAGAACAACTAACAACACCGCAGAGAGTTGGTGAGTGTTCCTAAACAATTAACTGGCAACTACTCCACCGTTGTAGTGTCTGACGTACAAACTTGTGCAAATTAAAAGTACATAGTAGCATAAGGTAGTTTATCCATGATTTCCCTCTCCTGTTTTTTTTTGGTTTTTTTTCTTCCAAAGACATCCTGGCCCTTTTTTTCTTATTCCTCTTTTCAACTCATGGATGCCCTTCTCCTCCAATGTCTACCTCTCCTGCTCCCCAGTATCTCTGTCCTTTCTATGTTTTTTCTTTCATTTTTTCATTAAAGTAAGTTACATCAGTCAGCATTTTCTCACTTGTTTCTATTTTTATTGACCTTTGCATCTACTGCTTCTCTGATTCTCTTATACACATCATATGGTTATGTGTAAACTCTTTCCCACTCAGTTCAGCGACCCAATTTTCAGTTTTCATAGGATATATTAGGTTAATAAGGCACTTCAAGCCAGACTAAGCTGTTAGGTCCTGGGGTGAATGGTTAGTGTGCGCACTCTACAGTCGGAGATTGCAGGTTCAGATCCCCAATATTCCTCTTTTCTACCATTTTTTCCCTCAAACACTTTTCCCATTCAGGTAATGACAATGCTCTGTCAACTCTTTCAATTTCATGAATTATTCATGAATACACACAGTATTTCGGTCAATGTCATTATTGACACTGAAGCGTACCGTTATATATACATTGTGGATGTGATAATTTGTGTTGTTATTCATGCTGATCATATACTCTTTCAGTGAGCTCAATGAAAATGAATATTCAGAATCCATTACATATTAGGCTATCAAAATTATGTTGGCTGTGTCAGGTTTTGTGCCTCAGAATTGATAGTACTTATACTAATCGATATTATTCATTGTCAGATAATTATTACATAAAAAGACAAAACAAACAACAACAACAAAACTAGTCAGTGAATTAGTAGTGTCTGAAACTTCCAAATATTTTTACTTGTTTTTGGGGATCAACAGTACAGAACTGGAATGAAAATTAAGTTTAACACATATGCCTTTAATATTGAGATGACATGTGTTCATTCTATCATCATTGCCAAATAATCCTTTTTTATCGTTTTTTAATAACATAGAGAATACGTAAATATGCATATTGTTTTCTGTGATAGTTTTGAAATGTGTTTTATAAATCAAGCTTGAAATATATAATAACAAGTGATAGCTACAATAGAAAATCATAGGTATAGAATGAAATACATTTAGAGTAAGTTGTACTGATACAATATTCTGTTTAGTCCTATATTATGCATTGAATATTTGAAGTCTGCACGATCAGGGTAAAATCACAATTGTAAGATTAAGCATAATAATATTATGTGTTACTACTCAGAAATGCTGATATTGCGAGTTTACTCTTATCTGTCTATACAGTGACCAGTGAAGTCCAAGGTGTTGAAGTATGTATAGATGAGGAATCCTTTTTTATCCGCTGTATATTTTTCACCAACACTTCAGTAAGTGGGTGCAACTATGTGCTGGAAGGAGTTTCTAACATCTCAGACCACATAGCCAGAAGCAACTCTCAAGGAAGTCGAGTGGAAGTCAATAATGTCTCTAGTTTTAGCAGCATTATTGTTTACGATGCCTCAAGTCAAACTGACATCTCAAGCAGAGACATTGGCATAAGAGTGTCTCTTCAAAATGTGACCAAGTGCCTAGCAACAAATGTCACCAGTGGAGGATTTACTCACTCTTCAAATGGTAATTTAATATTTATTATGTCAGCATTTGATATTGGTTCATGCTCATTTGACATCTGGGTATGATATACTAAAGATTTAACACTACGTACCGACAAAACTTATATTAACAATATCCATCCAAGAACAAAGCTTAAGTTGTGAATAACAGCATATCAAGTGCTGATACAAAGTTATTAATACAAAATCAAATTGACTAGTACTTAATGTAGACATAATGTTTGGACTATTTAATTTTTAGAACTCGTGAAGAAATGCAGGAAATTTTTGATCACAACACACACGTGAGTCAATCAACTTTACTTGCTCATAATAATGTTGGTTAGAATAAGTACAGTAGCAAGAGCTTGTCTAATTGTGTATCTGCAGTAAGTTCCTTGTTTCTATAGTTGTACAATTGACCACCGTTTTATGAAGAGACGAAAATTATCTTAAAATTTGTAGCTATATTTATATAACTTACTGAAAGAAAAGAATTAATATGACCTAGCTTCCTTTATATTCAGGTTTAACAGTTGTAAAATTTCATTGTTACATTTATCTAATTTACTTGTCTTTCTCTGCTGATCCCTTTCTTCCTGAGCTATCCCGAGTTTTTTCATTCCTCTCAAGTCATGGATTCCCTTCGCTTCCTTTGTCGATCTCTCCAAAGTGTGCCATGCAAAGACAGTCGAGAGTTCGAGTGCCACATGGTACTCTATTTCTTTCCCTTTTTTTTCCTTTCTGTTGCTTTTTCCCTTTCAGATAATTATGATACTTTACTAACTCTAGAATTATTCATGAATACACACACTATTGTTAGTCGTTGGTCTTCGTTACTGACACACAAGTGTACCATTATATACATTTAATAACTAGCTTATTAGCATAAATATTTATAACCATAACATAATACATTACGACTTGTGCGTCTTCGTCAGTTGTGAGACAAATACAATGTAGCTATAAACATAAACAAAAAAATTCAATTAGCTGGTGATAGTGATTCATGGGAATGGAATCCAGCTTGAGTTGAACTCGAGGCCTTATCTAGATTAGATGTTATATTGTAGCTGTGTATTATTACAGGCTACCATTATCTTCCTGAGAATATTTTAGAATATTTTTTTACCTTTAAACCTTTGGGTTCACTCCAATTACTTTATGGGAATTTTTAAGATGTATAGAAATTGTTGTCATCAATTTTTTTTAACTGGATCTTGAGCTATTTCACTTTTTTTCTATATTCTTACCAGTTTCACTAACTAGACAGAATTATTGTCATACAACAAGATATGTTACTGCATACCCTCCCTTCTTTCTGGTGTTGTTTGTTTTACACTTAATTTCCTCAGAGTAGTTGAAGATTGAAAGTTAACTTATAAATTCACTTTCTGTGTTGGCACTGCAGATTATAAATAACCATTAGCCAGGAAAGTTGATAGGCAAATAGATTGCATAAGAGGACAACATTTACTCCAATAACACACGTGATCGTGTGGAATTTGTTGTGAAACAAACCTATTTCTCTTATGAATTGAACGGATTAAATGTGCATCAACTTTTCACCTTGTCCCCAATTCTGGCAAGTATTATTTAAAATATTGAAGAAGATAAAATTCCTTTAAAACATCTCTCTGATACAGATATGAGAATGTTTTTGCAGAGTGTTTATGTTTGTTGTATAAATGGTCGTTGAATTTATCTCCTAATGGTAGAAGGTTTATGAGCCGAAACATGTTGTGATACTGTTACAACTAAAATATTCAGATTTATGTTTTTGTTACCTTATACAAAGTATGTACAGTATCTATGTATTTAAAATTGATGCTGTGACCAATGTTTACAATATATTGTTATTCATTCTCTACAGAGAGACAATCTCCAGTGCAATACTAATCCTTGCAATGAAACTACACAAGATCTACATTGCAATACTAATCCTTGCTATGAAACAGCTTCCCAAGATCTACTTTGTAACACTAATCCATCTTATCATGTAGTTAGTAAAACTAAAGATGCCACTAATGTAAAACATGATGTCTACTATGAGACAATTCAACCTTTACAACAAGTGCCTTCTGAATCATCGGACAACACTCCCTCATATTATGATGTAATAAAGTAACATAATGTACTGGGTATCGTACAAACTTTCTTTGATAGTACTTAGTCAGACTACACCACACAAGGAAACTATTGAAATCACATTGTATTACATTATTACAAAAATTTACTGTACTTTCTTCTCTTGATTGAAATATGCATTTAACATGATTGTAATGTATGTTTTATGAAATTGACAAAGAATGTCTTAATTCTACTACAAATGAAATATGAATTAGCTATGATTTAATTCTAATATTAATCATCTTATAGCATATTATTTAATGTTCTCAAGCAAAACAGCCACACATATTATAATGAAGCTAACGTAGTTTTTCATGGGCTCTTACAATCCCCCATTAGTTCTAAGCAGTTAACCACAACAATTCTTATATAATAGTGCATTGCATTGATTGACTCATATGTAGCTAACATTTCAGGATTATTAAAATATAAGCCATCCAACTTTTTCTGCAAGATTTTTATCACATCACTTTTCTAATGATTAATAAACTTGCCATATTTTCTAACATAAGCTTTCTATAAATCTAGATTTGAGCTGACAAGAAATTTAATTAAATAGCCATGCTGATATAATTTAATTTAAATCTTCAACATGTTAGTACATAAGTAATTATTGATCTATTGTTGTACTCTAGCTGTTGATACATTTACTAAAAAAACATGAAGCAACTTATACTAAATTGAAATTGCAAAGCTCACTATTTACTTCCATCATTATAATTAGTGAAATAATAAACAAACATATAAGTTAGCATAGCAAGTGAGCAATACGCCTGAGGCTGAGGGTGGGGACAGGAGAGGCTAGATCCCGCCCAAACTACTTTAGGAATGGGGCTGATTCCTTCTCCAAATTTTACATCATTATTATGATACATTAATAGGAGCCTACAATGGGATAACAATTGTTTTTAATTGTAAAACAATAATGAATCTTGCTGTAGTTGTGGCATCAGGGATAACATGACCCATAACTTTACCTACAGGTCACACCAAATGACACAAATTGTGGGCTTATTGCTTATTATAACACAGAACTGAATTTACTTCTAGATCCCCAACAATTGAAGAGCCTCAGCTGCCTATGAATGGGATCTATTGTGAAGTATGTGAAGAATGCTACCTATATTAGCCCATATGATAGTCTAATGATCCACCCGGTTAAAGACTTTCAGGTTTAATCTTGGAATAGACAAACAGTTGAACTATTCTGGTTTAGTTTGTTCATTGTTCTTGTTGTTTTTAGCATTATAGGTACATAATAATTTAATTTAATAACGAGTGTTTCGTTATGCTTTTATGCACCATCATGTACAGTTCAGATCTGAGACCTATTTCTCCAAATTCTTATTTACTTTGAAGAGTCAACAAATGTGGTTCAATTCAATGGACTCAAAAAATAGCTGATTGCTAAACAGTAAAAGAAATGATCTCTACTGTAACGAAACCCAATTTGAATAAGCTAGTGTGTATTACTACATAATCATGCTATTTTTATACTACCTAAAGATAATAATGACTAGACGCTTATATTGAGCATCCGAAAGAAAAGCACAACAAATAATAAGTATGAAAAAGAACTAATTTAGCCTATACAGAACCTGGATAAAGTTGTAATTTTAATACACTGCTTGCCAGGCCTTGTTTTACCGAAGTTTGCTGTAAATTTACTGCAAAGTTTACTGTGCAGTAAACTCTAATTCTGGAACAAACTACAAACCACATGTACAACTTGCTATGTTTTACTCATGTTTTACCATTCCAGTGTAATTTTTGTTCCAGAATAAGAGTTTCCTACATAGTTTCCTCTCAAGCACACTACAGATTTTCCAGCAGTACACTTAAGTAAATCATAGGCCTGCAAGCAGTGATACACATTTGCAAACCAGTGAAAAATGAAAAAAATAAAAAATAGAACCCATAGCAGTTTCAACATTCTTCACATGCATTCAATATTACCAGAATTAATAACAATTAACATTTCTTGCAAATTTTAAGATTACCAACCCTACCTTGATCTAGCTAATAGCATTTAGACTGTCCCTTGTATTAATTTTGAATAATAACAGCATAAATTCAGGACCTAATAAATGACAAAATGACAATATAGCACCCTTTGGACAACAAGCTGTACTCTACTGCAAAGCTGGTCAAGGATTCTTCATCTCAGAATGGGAAGTCACTACTCCAACCAGAGAAATTAATTCAAATGTACCTAGAGATGT
>WLWI01002110.1_pt1 | contig 17185 bp, 10 predicted proteins | sample 6701501 | NCBI WGS metagenome assembly WLWI01 (sample SAMN12718690, study PRJNA515312) | sponge metagenome | isolation source: marine sponge | host: Mycale hentscheli | place: New Zealand: South Island, Marlborough, Capsize Point | collected 2014-11-01
TTTGTGATATTCTTTAGCTAAGTAGTGGTTGTAACACACAATGCTTTGACACAACTGGACATGCACCTACACAGACTTACCTTAGCGGTAGTCTAGTGGACAATGTATTTTCAAGTAAATACTGTTGAGAAGCGCGGGCGAAAACAGAGGTCTCGTGAGGCCTCTGTTTTCGCCCGCGCTTCTCAACAGTATTTACTTGAAAAACCCACCTGTGCTCCACCCTTCTCCCGTAACGTGTGTAATTGGCGAGCGAGCGGAGCGAGACACTCTCAGGGGTAACACAATTGAAAATCGGAGATATTTGTTGGCGAGAGAGAGGGAACGAGCGAGACAGTTTTAGGGGTTAATAATTTATGGGATAAACAGATAAAGAAATAAATAGCGAAATCTCGTTTGCGTTACCCCTGATAGTGTCTCGCTCGCTTCGCTCGCTCGCCAATAACATATACCCGATTTGGCATTATTAACCCCTAAAACTGTCTCGCTCGTTCCCTCTCTCTCGCCAACAAATATCTCCGATTTTCAATTGTGTTACCCCTGAGAGTGTCTCGCTCCGCTCGCTCGCCAATTACACACGTTACGGGAGAAGGGTGGAGCACAGGTGGGTTTGGCTATGCAACAAGACTATATTTGGGCCTTGCCCTTTTTTGTTGCCTTCGTTTAGGGTGTGGTACAAGCTCCTTTATATTGGCTCCAGAAAAATTTAGGAGCTGTGAACAGATATTTGGAAATTCTATCGGAGGACGCAAAGCATGGCTAGAAGAACAGGCTGGTCTCGAACCTTTAGAAAAGATTCTAAGTTACAACAGTATTTTTTAGACCAGGTCGTACCAACAGGAAAGACACTTGGAACAGGTTCATATGGCTCAGTGCTAGAAGTAAGTGGAGAGTTCTAATCCTACAAACACTATTCAAATATGTATGGGGAGTTTTTATCTCTTTAATATAATTTTTAGCTTATAAATAACTATCTGTGTGTTGAAGAAACCATGTTACAATAAATGAGTGAATTTGTAAAACATTGTTTAGCTATATAACACATTGCTATTTCAGGTAAAATATAGCAAGGTTTTGTGTGCTGCCAAGCGTATGCACGAACTATTACTGGATCCTGGGAATGAAGGAGTTGGAGAGACTGTAAACAGATATCAACGAGAATGTCAACTCATGGCAGGTCTCCGACATCCTAACATAACACTGTTCCTTGGTCTGTGTTTCCTAGAGGGATCAGAGCTACCTCTACTGGTGATGGAGAGACTAGAAATGAGTGTGGATGACCTCCTGGAGTGTGCCCCTAATATTCCATTTGCAGTCAAAATCTCCATTCTCACAGACACAGGAAGTGGTTTAGTTTACTTGCATAGTCGAGGACCTCCAATAGTCCACAGAGACCTGACTGCAAGGAACATCCTCCTCATCTTGCCCTCTACATACTCACACAGGTAAAGAAAACTTAAGTTTACTGAGTTATTGGTAATCCATAAGGAAATCTATTAAAATGTAATTAAATTTTTGCTTGATATTATATATAGATATTTGGCTGATATTTTATTGTCATCAAGTAAAAACTTCACAAATGGTCCTATTTCTATTTACTAGCAATTGAGCATTAGTCAGATTATAGATCTAAGAATAATCTTGACAGCAAATTGCTATATTGTGAATTATACAACAAACAATTAATTTAAATTATTTATTAGATATTTCCAGGAGAGCTGCTATTAGCTACACGTTCAGATCCACACAATCCTGGTCGAGTTATTGGTCGCACTGAAGTAGAGCGTCGTGAGGTGTACATGAAGAAGTTGGAGGATCAGTTATTGAAGTCTCATCCTATTCTAGTAAAGATGGTGACTAATTGCCTGCACAATACTCCTCAAACAAGACCTACTGCTGAGCAACTACTGGAGACACTAACACCAGTACAGGATGCAATGGAGAACATACATGGAGGAAATCTGGGGAGGACCATCAACATAGTCAATGTGTTACACATGAAGGAAACAAAAGAAAAGAATAAAAGAATAAAAGAACTTGAGGTAACAGCCTCTGACTTGTGTTAGAAGAAAAATAGTCAATCAATAATGGTTTTTCTATTCCTCTAGCCTTAAGCAAATCTGATTTGAAAGTATTTTTTTTTTGTTTTTTTTTCATGTTTTTTTAATTGGATTGTTAATATAACCTTGAGATTTATATCGAGATGTGAAGTCAATAATTTGTTACATCTATCAAGCAGTTATAAAAATGATTACATTACTCTATTCTGTCCAGGTTAAGTTGCCACTCAAAACCTACAATAATGAAAAAGATTAGAAAAGGAAGAGAATTGATTAAAGAAATTACAATTAATTATAGTTAATTATTATGTGATTATGTATTTGAACACACATATCAAGCAACAAGCTTAGCTGTAATTTTTCAATTTTATAATCTTTAACCTACAAGTTTTTATTTTGTCATAGCATTTGGTCAAACTATTTCCCGATTCTCCATGAGTTATTTTAGTTGTTGAATTAAAAATAATTACCAAAAGGTGTTTTTTTTACTGATTTATCATAAACTTACAATATATTGTTTACTGGCTAATTTATTTCAACTGTCACCAGTCACTTTTCAATTCTGCAGAAATTATGTTATAAATTATAAGTTATGGTTGTATTATTAGATTTCTGAAAAGAGATTAGAAACGGAAAATAAAGAATTGACTAAAGAAGTAACAATACTAGAAAGTGACAGAAAAAAGCTTGAATCTGCAAATATACAACTTATTGAAGAGAAACATCAATTGGAGACAAGTGTCATGCAAGTACAGGCAGAAAACAATCAACAGATGAATCAACTGGAGACTGAGAACAATCAATGGAAAACTAAAAACAATCAACTGAAGATTGAGAACAATCAACTGAAGGCTGAGAACAATCAACTGAGGAACCAGATAGCAGCTGAAAGAATTCAGTTAGAATCTCATCATGAAGAAGAAAAGCTTCATCTAGAATCTCACCATCTAAGAGAGAAACAAATTTTCCAATCAGAAGTGGAACGGCCAACAAAGGAACGGGAACGTATCAGCACAGTGTCTAGTCTATTAGTAAGTAATTTTGCAACTTTATCAAAACTACTTATATATAACCCATTTCTAATATTTTGAATGGTAAATATCCAGTACAGATGAATTAGTGATGTCAATGGGTATTGAGATTAAAGGTTATAAGGAGACATATATGATTGTCAACTTTTGTTTTTTGTTATTTTTTGAAAAAGTATGATTATTCTAGGCTTCTTATTGTTCCAAATATCATTTCTGTATTTATTATATATTTTTAAAGTAAGAATGAATGAAATAATTGGTTTGTATATCTCAGAAATAGATGTCTAATAAACAAAACTTAATATCCTAACATAACTCAGTGTGGAAGTTAATTTTATGTGAGTATAACAGAGAAAAGAGAACAATTGCATTAAAATCTGACATATGAGTTATTCATATCATAGAGAGCACTTTCTCTGGAATCAGGGGAGTAGGAAGTCAGATCTAATTGGTGCAGCCATTATAACCACACCTATTTGCTTATTCAAGTAATGAGTTTTATTAATAGAAAAAACAAAACAAATGGTTTTTTTATCAATATAACCAGAGTTTAAGTCTATGCTCTGCGTATCTAATAAATTCAAATGCCACTTTAATCTCACCCAACAGTTCAGTACGAGCCATAATTTATTATATTACAAAGCAAACTATTTTTATAACAATCAGTATGTTCATTATTTTAAATATTATTATGTTATATTATGTAGAGTGTACATATCATATACCTAATATTGTTACTTAGACATATAAAGCAAACAACACAATGACAAAAAAACTTAAAATTAATGATTCCTTCATACTTAGAACTTACAAATGCCTGCCATTTGTGGCAAATAGCTCAATGGGAAGTCACCTAGTAGTGCAAAAATGGCCATTTTGCAGACCAACATTTTGGGAAGGATTTCTGAACTACGTTTGTTCCTCCAAAACATCGTTTTGGAACAGTAAACTAAAGACCAGGATTGTCTGGAGTTTCATAAAAATCATCCTAAATGTTCGATATTAGCTATCTAATCCTAACAGAAGTCATATCGACCACTCAATAGTTCAGGTAAAGAGTAGAAACATAATAGACATGCTCCTTTTTGTTAAATTATTAGTGCGACCATGGCTGCTTGGCCATACCCGTTTCGACGCTCCGGTAGTATTGTGATACTTATCGGCAGGAGTAGCATGTTTCATTAAATTTCCCACAGTAATCTCAACTACTGCTATAAAACCTTTGTATTTCAATTTTTTGTTGTTGCTAACATTAAACTCTGTAATATGGGAACCCAGGAGGAACTCTGTCCAAGGCTGCTACTAGTTGGGCGGAGCCCGACCTCTTCTGAAGGGAGAGGTCGGGTAACAAGCCTATACCCGGGTTTGTTCTGCTGAGTCAGCTAATTTCCTCAGCATTTAACCACACTTCAATCTGATTGGACTGCAACATACGTTGCAGCAGGGAACAAACCCGGGTATAGGCTTGTTACCCGACCTCTCCCCAGCAGAGGTCGGGCTCCGCCCAACTAGGCTGCTACTGGGTCCTCACATAACTAGAGAATTGATGGACATTGCCACCAGAGAGACATATGCTGATATCAGTTTCAAAGCTACTGGGATGATCGCTATTTCTGTCAGCTACCGAGGAAATCAGCATTAGGTGAATCTGCATGGGCTGAGGCTCGCCATAATATATCAATAATCCGCCCCACAACTGCATTACCAGGCAGAAGTGAATTTAATTTGCAAGTCTGTGCAAGATACAAAATGAATGACTATGTGTGTATGAAATTAAAGTGAATTGTGTTCATTTATTCTGTGTAGTTGTTGGCATACTCACTGAAATCAATCAGGAAGTCTGCATTACCGACAACATACAACATTTTCTTATGTCATGAATACTAGACAAAGCCACCTACATTGTTGATGAAGGACGTGTTTATTCAGTTTAAAGCTGATGTTATGAGCCTACTAAAAAGGTGTAGTGTACACAGCACTGGATGTGTTTTGAGAAAGTTGTGCACATTGTTTTTTCTTTTTGGTTTTGTTCCTTTTCCCAATAGGTAGATAGTCAACTGTTGTAACAATAGTACTAGTCAATTTGGCTAAGTTTACGATTAGACGTCTTAACTATGTGAGCAAGCCAGGAACAAGTGAACTATGAATTAGTACAAAGAAATTTTAAATCAATGAACCAATAATATAATATCAAAATGGGCTATCAAAATGATGTTCTTCTCATGTTGCAGTGTGACACAAGTCCTCATCATCACTGATATCTGTGTCGGGACAGGGACTTGCTGATTCTTTCTAGAGTCCTCATAAAAATTATCTAAGGCAATAGAAAAGCTTCCTGGTCTGCAGATTCCTACATCACTACCTCATTAATAGTCTCATCAACTCACTCAGCTTTCGTGTTTGTTATGTCTATGGTTTTGCTGCACAGCTCTAATGCATAGGCCAGTTTTACTTTACAAATTATTCAACTTCCCATGGTGTCCCCTAGTTTAGGCAATTTGTTCCTGGGCAACACATTGAGCTCACCCACTAATTTCTATTTGAAGCAGGCTCAATTTTCTGTCACTTGAGAAAGGCAATAAGAAAGAGAAAAATGTGGCTGTGTTTAACTAAACCTTTAATAAAGGTGTTGCCATTATTGATATATGTGTGTATATTTTATACTCCAGTAAGTTTATATAATTTACCTGTGTACCACAACATTCAAATCATACCAGAAAAAATCGAATTCAAATAAGTATATCAATTTTACAGGTAAGTACCACCAACAAAAAGATTCTGTTTAGTGAGGTACGAGATGGGGTCAACCATCATATTAACACAAAAATGTGAGGGTCAAAGTACAAGAATAACATAGTGTACATCCAAACATTTGTAAATACTGTTTACAGATAATGTATTTGTTTATTATTTAGACATTCCCACTAGAACTAGACTGGAGGCGTGGTCCTGACATGCCAGTGGCTATGAGTGACTACATCCAATCAGTACAGATAAATGATACAGTGTATGTTGGAGGAGGATGGCCTGACAGAGGTGAGGATGCCTACATAGTGATGGCCTACATAGTGATGGCCTACAACACTCAGTCCTGCCAGTGGCACACTCTACCTCCATACAGTACCAGGTGGTTTTCTATGACTACCATCAACAACAAACTAGTTGTGGTGGGAGGAAGAAATAGAGATGACTCTGATAGCAGTGAGCTAGGAGAGTGGCAGCCTGACAGCAACCAGTGGAAACACCTCTTCCCTCCTATGTCTACACCTCGCTGTTTTCCTTCAGCTACTTCATATAAACATTGGCTGGTGGTGGCTGGTGGTTGCCATAAAGTTTGTTTACAAGCAAGTGTTGAGGTACTTGATGTATCCAACATGCAGTGGTCCATTGGACCATCTACACCAACACCATTGTGGATGATGAAGTCTACTACAATAGCAGATACCTGGTACCTCATGGGGGGAAGGTATAAGGGTGTTGGTTGGATTCCTGATGTTTATAGTGTATTTTTGGCAGCACTTTCTTCACACTCCTCATCAGACAGTTCCAACATATGGAACAAATTACCTTCACTCAAGTCTACACTCTCTTTTCCTCTTGACATTGGAGGATCTCTACTGGCAGTCGGTGGTTGGGACATGAAGAGTAAGAAGTCAATGTCCACAATCCAGCGCTATGTCCCTGAGACTAATACCTGGGTCCAGGCTGGACAACTACCACATGCAGCATATAACTGTACCTGTATCATGACATCAGACAATGTCCATGTTATGGGAGGACATGATGGGAATAGAAAACTTAAGGAACTGTTTACTTCTACTATTCACTAATAAATATCTTTTTTTTTATGGATTTGTTTTGTACAAACTAGCTATTGTACTTTAATTATAGATATGATGACACCAACGGTGTGTATTCATGAATATTTCATGAGCTGATCAGAGTAGATAGAGCATCATCATTACATTAATGGGAGAAATGTTGACAAGAGTGAAAAAATGAGAGAATAAAAAGTATTATTGGGATTTGAACCTGTAACCTCCAATTGCAGAGTGCGTGCATTAACCATTAAACTGTCAGGATTTAAAATTTTAGTTTAGTTTGAAGTACCTTATTAATTTATTGTATCCTATGAAAACAGAACACTTGGTGGATTAACTGGGTTACAAATAAAATGTATAATGTTTAACCAAACCAACATTAAACATAAAGTGTTGTATAGAGGGAAAGGAAATAACATAAACATATTATTTACAGTGTTCAAGTTACAATTAGTAAATTGAATGGAAATGTATGCAAATGAGTGATGTGTAAGTTCATTATGTGGAGTTTGTTCTGAAGGTATGGTTATTTCACCACAACATCTGTAAGCTTTACTCTCTTGCTTCTATTTTTATTGACCCTTGCATCTACAGCTTCTCTTATGCCCGTTATGGTTAGTGACTGTAAGTGCACACCTATTTCCCAGTCATAGTTTTTTGACAAATTTTTTTTCGAGAATAATTTTAGTCACCAGCAAAGACTACAATTTTAATTTTAGTCTTGTTCTCCATGTACCAATTTCTATTCTAGTTTTTTAGTTTTTCAAATTTACTAACTTCCATTTTAGTTTAGTCTTGATTTTTTTAGAATTCAATTTTTTTTAAAATAATTTTGAGTCATCAATATAATATTGTAGAGTCTTAAGCTTCCAGTGACTTTCCACTGGTCATTCATCTTTCAGCAATATCACTGTTGGTTAATTAGCTATATTTTAAGATTTGATTAAAAATATAATTATAGTTTCAGTTTTTGTTCATCAGCTCTATGTCTTTTAGCTACTTATAGTTTTAATCATTATCATCCTATGATGAAATTAAGTTCTGGTTAGTTTACAAAAATATTTTAGGTGTAACATTAATTTTACTTTTAGTTTTTAGTTACCAAAAACTACATTACTTATGTTCTGGATCATTCATGCCACATTCAGACTGTTTACTATATATATATTTATATATATATATCTGGTTGTCTGCACTTTTGTAACTCAGTTCTGGTGATAGTAATGAAGCATAATGCTGTGTCCAACAACCCCTTAGAGGCTTGGCTCCTCTACATCAGCCTGCCAGAACTCTGGTGGCAGTTTCCTTCGTCCCATCTCCGGTCATCCCCCAGTTAACCAACCACAGATATAACTACTTCAAATGAAAAAGTTAAATGAGCCACTTCATCATCGCAGAACAGGACTGACGCTCGTGCCCCACTACCCACAGCAAAAGCAATCATCTGTCACTGACTCGCTTGCCCCAATTGGCTCAGATGCTGCAGACATACCTGCCTACTGACTCTTCAGTTGCATTTTTCATTCTGATGACAGCGACAGTGAAAAAGATATTGTTGTTTCACCTTCTACAGGACTTGCAACTGGCTCTACACTCGAGAGGCTGATGGAAATAATGGTCCAACAACAATTTCAGGAACACAATGACAGACAGATGCCAATGCATATTTACTCAGCTGAAGAGACAGCAGCTAACCTTCTAAAAAAAAGTTCAGTTAATAGGCGTACAAGCTTCTATCATGTCAGACCAAATTCAAAACTATTTGTCCAGAAAAATAGACCAACTCTGTTCAAAATAAGCAATAAACAAAATTCGATTCTCCTTACCACCCAGAAACTAATAAACAGCTCGAGCGCTTCTGTGCTTCATAAGATTATCGAAAACAAGCGAGACTTGACAATCTACTACATTCTCCATACGCCTCACTCTTGACATGATCTGACTCAGCATGAATTAGTGTTTGGTAAAACTTCTAACATCATCGCAACACTCAAAGCTTTCTGGACAGATCCCAAAGCAATCCCTCTTTTTCGACATACATCACTATATGAACACAAGTGTTTCCTTAGCGCTTCACTCATTCCATTGTTGATCCGTGTGGTGTAACCCCACCACATTCTTCTAAACACTCATTTATTATTACTTCCTTAATTATATTCATTGTTTCATTAATTTTTATTGCTAGAGCTTCTCCTGCACACCCAGCTTTTGTTGTACATCATAATATGAATGCACGATTTATTTTTTATCCCCCTTTTACCTGATATTTGTTCCTTACACGATCACACATTTTTTTAATAATAACCAAGTAAATCTGAATGGAATCAACAGGTTATGGGCCCAGGATGCACATAAAGTGGAGGTTTACTTGCTGTCCAAATCAAATCATATTGCATCACCAGTCACAATTCCCACTCTATCATTTGACGGGAAAAAAGAAGATGAATCTTTAAAACCCTTATGGGAGTATGCCCACAATAATCAGAAGCATTTCTTCATCATGGATAGTATTCTAATGTGTCTCACTCACTTCAACTCAAAATTCCATATCCCATGCCTTAGTAGAGCCTCAACAACTAAGAAAGAAAGTTTTAGTAGCCGTCCATGAAGGCCTTGGTCATGGTGGAATCAACTCCACAAGAATGTTACTCAATAAACATTTTACATGGCCCAAGCTTTTGGATGATATCAGAGTTCACATCCAATCTTGTCCAAAGTGCATTTCACACAACCAATAGGAGGCCAAAAGGTGCCCATGCTGGAAGCTGAAATCATCACAAACAGGAAGGAAAAGATTGCTATTGACATAGTAGGCCCTCTTTCATTATCAAAGAACAAAATTGAGATATACATTCACTGCCTTGGAAATGGCAAGTGGCTACTCCTTTGCCATACCATTACCCAACTACACAGCAACAACCACTGCAAAATCACTGTTATCCATCAGATCAAGGTAGCATTTTTCTATCATCAACAGTCTCTTATCTCTACAACAAATTTGGTGTTCAAAGAATGAAAACCTCACCCTATAGACCTCAAAGCAATGGCAAACTAGAGAGGTTCCATAGCAATCTCAAAACTATGCTTTCAAAGTGCAATGAGAATAGGCTTGACTGGCCAGATGCCATCGATCTAGTTCTCCATTTTTGTAGAAATATGCCACAGTCACGACACGGTTTCACACCCCATGAAAATATTGTTTTTAAAACCTTCACCATGCATCTTGTCAACACTTAAGTCTATTTGGTCAAACAGGTCACCACCAAACCTTAACCTGCCTCAATTTATAGAGGATATGGACAACATTATCTCATGCCAGCTACAACAGGTCAAAAGCTCATTAGCCAGTAAACAATGCCAATCAAGACTTAACAAGGAAGCAGTTCTTGCAACAAATTTTAAAGTCAATGGATATTGTGTACAAAAGGATTCCTGGACTCAACAGATGCCTGGAAGCATCCTGGATGGCCCATTTGTTGTGCATGAACAGAACACCTATCATTCCTGAGGAAAACTCCACTGACCTTGTCAGTTGATCTCACAATACACCAAAACCTATTTCTCTCACTGAATCACAAAATTTACTGAGAAACCTGGTCTCATAACTCTAACTTCTCATTCAATCACCCTTACAAGTAACATCCCAGTTTGGTCACCAACATATTCTGTTCCCATAGCTCACCAAGAAGCCTTCAGTGAGATTGACAATTTGCTTGAACTGAACATCACAGAGCCATCAACCTCTAAATATAGCAGCCCACCCATGCCTGAATGTGAAGAAATTGATAGATGGTTCGATACAATTTAAGTGAAGCAGAAAGTCATCAACCAAGTCAACTTTCATTGCTGTGCAGCTATCATCCACATATCTTTTCCAAAAGATAGGATGAGTAGAATTGTATGTAGTTAATGCTTATTGTTCCACTTCTTCTATTACTAAGTTGGCTATAGTTACAGAGACAGGGGAACCCATTGCTGCTCCAAATTCAGCTGCATTAGTCCCTCCCTGAAACTGTTTTTCCCCCTGAATATTAATATGATCTGCATGGTTACATTTGTCACAAAATTATTATCAATTTTAAGGAAATGAGAATTCCTACAGAAATTTCACAAATGTTGATTAAACTTCTCTCTAGTTTAGTTATAATAAAACTCTCTATCATCATTATTGTAAAGAGGAAAATATTGAAAGCTGTCTATAACTTAAATGTGTTAGCAAAGGTAATCATTCTCTAGTATGTTTGGTTAATTCAGGTAATATTTTAGATTGTCTTCCTAAAAATATACTATATTAGGATGTCACTACTGAATTCAACATGGGAGGAGGCTAAATTAATAAGCACGCCCCTATTTATGAATATTACAGCCACAACAGTTCCAATGCCCATGCTCAAAGTGTGCCTGTTGAAAAAATATTCCAAGAAGACTGTTACATAATGTTTTTTTGGTCCCTATAAGCCAAGCTCTGTAGAGGCTGCTGACAATGAAGGTGATACATCTGAACTAGCCTGATTTAGCAACTGCTAGTCTTCCCAACCTGTTCATATTGGATCTGTAGTTTAACTATACACTTCTCCAACCTCGCCATCAAGTTCTTTGACCATGCCCAACCAATTCATTCACCTTGCCCACCAGAGTATCGAGCTCACCGACTAATTCACCCACTATTTCACAGACGTTACCAATAATTTCACCATCCTCACTCAACAGATTATCTACCATCTCCACTACTCCACTTTTGACGCCCATGCCTACCAATCTGACTTTGTCCATGCCCACAAATTCATCTTTCATCAGTCCATCCTGGTGTCTTACTGGAGGGACCTCATCAGTGTTTGCGTAAGTTAATTAAAAAAAAAAGTGCTATTTAATTTTAATGCTTTTTCTACCCTCCCCCCACCCTCAGTTCCATCGATCATTACCATTCTTTGTGATCGTTTTGATTTGTCAAATTAATCTGAATATTATTCATAAAGGGTGGGCTTTTAAATTACATCATGGTCTACTGTTTTGGTTTCTGCTAATTAACAATATTTGTTATTTTTAATACAACACTATTATTTGTGTCTAGCATCTGTCAACTACTGGACTATGTGTGTCAGCACTACATGAAGATGCCTTAATTACTGTCTGATTCAGTGACTTTGGGATGCTGCTATCAAATCATACAAGTTATATTTATATGTATATAATTATTGTGCTAATAAGCATGTTTGTAATAAGGTCAATATATATTATATATATATATATTAATTTCAATTAATACCACATCTAAACTATATTGCCTGCATATGGCAGTAGCAATCATACCTGACTGACAAAGCAATTTCCACCTTTTGTAAGCTTAGCCAGTTGCAATTTCCACTTTGCAGATAATCTCTTAGGCATATCAACACCACAGCAATAAACACATAGAGTAACAGTAAGCCAACGTGGGGACTATCCAAACAGATGAAATTACCACACGGAGTATCCAAACCGAGAGAAAACCACGTGGAGTATCCTAACCAAGGGGAAAGCCCTTGAACTGGCGAGCGAGCGGAGCGAGCGGGACACTTACAGGGGTAACACAATCGAAAATCGGGGATGTTACTAGGCTCGCAGTAAAATTATAATTTTGCGACTTTCAAGCTGAAGAATCTGCCACATTCGGCGGTTTTTTTTAATGGAGTGATCTTGTGATAGCGCTGCCTGCCCACGCTTTGCTATGTCACGGCACCCTTAAGTCTTCCCAACCTGTTCATATTGGATCTGTAATATAACTGTAGAGATCACTTGTCATGGAGTAAAGCATCTAATGTAGTATGAGCATGGGAAAGGGGGGGGGGGGGGGGGGGGGGGGGGGGGGGGGGGGGGGGGGGGGAGGCTGGCCATCTTGAAAATTATTGGAAGGGCCATTGTCCCAGCATATCCTACTCCACTGTAAATGAAATACTGGTGCACTACTTCAAATTTGGAAGCTGGTCAATATAAAATTTAAGCATCTCACAACTAAAAAAATAAATTGAATACCACTTTCACTATCAGATGTGAGCATGCCTTCATAATGATGGCTTACAACACTCAGACCTGGGCACACTCTACCTCCATACAGTGACAGCAACTAGTGGACACACCCCTTCCCTCCTATGTCTACACCTCGCCATGTGCATTCAGCTACTTCATATAAACATTGGCTGCCGGCTGGTGGTTTCCTCCATGGAGTTTGTTTACAAACTGTTGAGGTCCTTGATGTATCCAACATGCAGTGGTCTACTGGACCATCTACACCAACACCATGGATGAGCATGAAGTCTACTACAATAGGAGATACCTGGTACCTCATGGGGGGAGAATGTGACGATGTGGGTGATAGTCCTGATGTCTATAGTGTATCTCTGGAGGCTCTTGTTTCACACTCCTCATCAGACAGTTCCAACATATGGAACAAACTACTTTCATTCAACTGTACAGATTCCTTTCGTCTCAACATTGGAGGATTTCTACTGGCAGTCAGTGGTGAGGACATGAAGAGTAAGAAGTCAGTGTCCACCATCCAGCGCTATGTCCCTGAGACTAATACCTGGGTCCAGGCTCGACAACTACCACATGCAGTATATGCCTGTACCTGTATCATGACATCAGATAAGGTCCATGTTATGGGAGGATATGATGGGAATAGCAGACATAAGAAACTGTTTACTTCTACTATTTACCAATTAATATTTTTGTTTTTATGGAATTGTTTCGTACAAGTTAGCTATTATAATTTTAATAATGTTTTCTATAATTACTGTTTATATTTTTCAAAATAATAAAAGTAAATAATTGTTATTGAATTATTGCATAAGTTGGTCACAATGTATGCAGTGGGTGTAACTGAGTAGCTAATAATATAATACTCACTATAGCCAACTGTAGCCATGTTTTTAAATTTCTCCATGTTTAAGTAACAGTTGTTGGCATATAGTTTTTAATGTGAGTTTACTATTGCTATAAAATTCAATTTTTTTAACAGATTTGGGTGTAAAGCTCTATCACCACTTTGCGTCTTGTTTTAAATTATTCGTCTCAGTTTGTCCAGTATGTGGCCTGCAATGCTGACCACAATACAATGTCAGAACCCGTGATGGAAGTGATACTTTCCATGGCATGCAAATAATCACAATTGTAACTCTCAGAACCAAGAATACCATTTTCTCAGAGTGATAGCTACATCCAAGAATACAGCTGCTGTGGGTTGAGTTCCAGTTTGCTATCACAAAGGAGTAGGTATGACTGCTGTTAAGCTTATCTTGATATCCTCAAAAAGATTTCTACTTCCAGGTACAGGAATGGAAAGTAAGTTGCTTATCTGATTGAATGGGGCTGGGATAAGTGTGAAGGAAGACTACCGCCCACCTGTATACACACTGCTGCACTTTGAGGTGTACATTGGAAACATAATGTTAAGTGACTCCTGCATGTGGGAACTACTGAGGATCTGGCTGCATAAACTCTGAATGTCTTTCTTTCCATTGGAAAAGTGATATACTTTCTGATTAAAATAGTTTTATTCTTTTTGTTTCTCCATTTTAGTGTAACAAATATTTACAATTTAAGATTAACAGGTGCTTTGGTCACAATCGAAATGGCTAGCTGAAAAGTGCATTAAAGTTAAGTTCAATTTTCTCTAGTTTTTCCTCGAAGTAATTCTTAGAACTTTGAGTATGTCATAGAGCACACATTTCAGTCTAGAGAGTGTTTAAAATGTTTGTGTTCATATTTTGTTTGAGGTAATTTTAATGACATGACTAGGGGCTGAAGTTAACCAGCCTGCCAGAACTCTGGTGGCAGCCTCCTTCTGCCATATCTGATCATCCCCTCAGTCAAACTACCCCACAACATCCACAAACTTTGGTAGTCACAAAAACAATTGGTTGTTGTTACTCCGCTGCCATAATAGAGAACCAGGCATTTCTTTTTTATTAGCAATACTATGCATGCTGTTGTGCAACCCAATCTAGCTAGCTTCATGAGCATCCAGAAGTTAGTCTATTCCTGCAATAAACTGTAACACTGAAACTACTGTAAAATACATCCTGTCATCAGACCCTCTGCTTCTTGTATAGGTCTACCCAACAATGCTAAAATTCATTCCTTTTCCATTCAGTTTAAGTTTAAATTGTTATTAATAATTCAAGTAAACATAATGGAGAGCGAGTGTGTGAGAGTATGGCTGTCCTTGGTCAGCCTTTTATAGACTGCCAATGGGATTTCTAAGAATGTAAAACTGAATAATCACAAAGAAGGAAGAAAAATGTAAACTGACAAAAAAAAAAAGGGAAGTACAAACTTTCACATAATCTAAATATGATTAACAAGAAACCTAGGCAACATATAACAACATTACAACAATTGAATAGCACACAAACAACATACAAACATACATACAGAATAAAATGTCTGACAATAAGTTAATACTGTTGAGGTGTATGGTCCCCACTCTCCTAGTATTTAGCTGCACATTATGAAGGTGTGAGTGTCAATATTCTTTAGCTCTGCAATTTACATTCTTCCAGAAAGATTTATTTACTTTCGTGCACTGTGGACACATAACATGTAATTCCAATGCACCTACATAGAGATTTCCGGTATGCTCATTATAATATTCATGACTTTCCTTCCCACAACGCTGCCAAATATAAGGTAAAGGGTCAGTAAGCCAATACAATAAGTGGGCGTGTACCTTGCCTATCTGCCTTCGAGGGGCGTAGCGAGCTTCTTTTCGCTGGCTTTATACAGGCTGAGCTGAGTAGAGGGAGTAGTGACTTTCCCAGTAGCGCTGCCAATAAAAAAATAAAGGGTTAAATACATTTATACTGTAAAGTGGGCGTGTACCTTGCCTATTTGCCTTCGAGAATCGTAGTACAAGCTCCTTTTCGCTGGCTTTTGTTAAAAGCTTCCGAGCTGGGAGTAGATATCATCTGGCTATTCTCTTTGAGGACGCTAAGCCATGGCTAGAAGACTAGGCTGGTCTCGAACCTTTAGAAAAGATTGGAAGCTTCAACAGTATTTCTTAGACCAAGTGATACCTACAGGGAAGACACTTGGAACAGGTTCATATGGCTCAGTGCTAGAAGTAAGTGGAAACTCCTAATCTTACCAAATAAACTTTTTAGCATATAAGTAACTAGCTTGCATTGAAGTAACTAGCTAAGTTTCCATAAAATGACTGTTTATGCACTTCAATGAACATTCAATCTGTTAAACATTGTTTAGCGATAATATAACACATTATTATAAAATTGTCATAAAATTTTTATTTTATAAGTAACTAACTATGCATTAAAGGAACTATGTTTCAACATAAAATAAGAGTTTAATGCACTTCAATGAACAATCATACTGAACTTGTAAAACCTTGTTCAAATTGTTTCACATTGCTATTTCAGGTAAAATATAGCAAGGTTTTGTGTGCTGCCAAGCGTATGCACGAACTATTACTGGATCCTGGGAATGAAGGAGTTGGAGAGACTGTAGACAGATATCAACGAGAATGTCAACTCATGGCAGGTCTCCGACATCCTAACATAACACAGTTCCTTGGTCTGTGTTTCCTTGAGGGATCAGAGCTACCTTTACTGGTGATGGAGAGACTAGAAATGAGTGTGGACGAACTCCTGGAGTGTACCCCTAATATTCCATTTGCAGTCAAGATTTCCATTCTTACAGACACAGGCAGCGGTTTAGTTTACTTGCATAGTCGAGGACCTCCCATAGTCCACAGAGATCTGACTGCGAGAAACATCCTCCTCACATCGTCTCTGACAGCTAAGATCACTGACATGGGAAATTCTCGCATGGTAACTTTAAAACCGACTCAACTGGCCCAAACACTCTCAAAGAATCCGGGGACCACTGTGTACATGCCACCAGAGGCTCTAAGCGAGAGCCACAGATATGGCCCATCTCTAGATGTGTTCTCATTCGGACATCTTACCCTCTACATATTGACACAGGTAAAACAAATTTGAGTAGGTATAAAATACATCAAACAAAATTATTTAATTGTTTTATTGATGTGAAAAGTGGAATTTTTTGGAAAAAGATTTTTTTTTTTAACCCTCTCGTTCCCGAATTGTTTGGACGCGCGCGGAAAAATCTAATCTTCTACCGCGGAATAGTGCGTTACCGTTTTATTTTTTTAACTCGATGCTGGCTGGGAAAACCCCATAGCAACCATATATCACTAAATAGACCAAGAGTTTGGGATTCCCCTCATTTTTTGATTGAGAAAATTGAATAATATTTAGGC
>WLWI01002111.1_pt1 | contig 17179 bp, 10 predicted proteins | sample 6701501 | NCBI WGS metagenome assembly WLWI01 (sample SAMN12718690, study PRJNA515312) | sponge metagenome | isolation source: marine sponge | host: Mycale hentscheli | place: New Zealand: South Island, Marlborough, Capsize Point | collected 2014-11-01
TTTGTTAGTAAGCAAGTCTTATATAGAGTTAGCGCAATAATTCCTTGGAAAAGCTTGTTGTTGTTTTTTAAGTCCCAAAAATTGCTGTGAGTGGTCTCGTACGCTAATTTAAAAAAGTCGGCCGTGTGAATTGTTTGAACAAATTGTGCATGATGATTTTTATAAAGATGAATTTTTACCCTTTCACCTTATACGTCAATTTTTTTTACTGAAGCACATCACAAGCCTTTTCCCCTAGGACTGTGTATAATGAGTGGGTGTGTATGATTGTGTGCTTGCGTACTTGAGCTACAGCAGAAGGATGGGCGTGTATGGTCAGTGAAACTACACCACCTTGACTACCATACAAAAAACATTGTGTCTGGCTATAAATTATAAAATACAGATAAGCTTTAAATAAGAATAAAAAACAAAACAAAAACAAATGAAGCAGCAAAGGTGCGAACCCTTAGTGCTATTAAACATTACCTAGCTATTATAATAATATAATCTCCTTCAAAAAGAACAAAGCAATCTGTTAGCTATTTATTGAGGCATCAATATAGCTCAAGCAATGAAAACAGTACATGGAAATGCTGTCTTCATAAGAGAAGCTAAACTAGCCAGAAACACTCACTGTTATAGTTTTTCAACGTAAGCTTCACTTCATTCAAATCTGTTGGTTAACTTCCCTGAGCATAAAGCAAACTACGCTGCGGGTTGCAAGAAATTAATTGCTCAAGTGATTATGATGTGACGCTAGGGAGCTGAAAGCTTCACGTTTCATCAACAATTAGCCCCCCCCAAAAAAAAAAGTAGCACAATAAAAGGTCCTAAATCTTCTTTCCGAATAAGTTTATACCTAAATCAACGGTTAATAGTCAGTAATCTCCAAAATCAGAGCATGACAGACAGACTGACAGGGCAACTACTACTACCCTCTTGCGCATGCACTCTTAGGGTTAACAAACAAACAAACAAAAACAACAAAACAACAACCACCAACTAACATTATCTGTCGAAACAAATTTTAGCAAATTAACTGTCTACCAGTCCCAAACTCACATCGTGACTTATAAGACCTGCAACTACCTCTATGAGGTCATAAGACTTACATTTGGTAATGGTCATCAATACTATACTGTATCATGCCAAGTTGCTTATGGCCTTAGTGGTTGTCATGGCTCCTATGACTTGTCCTAGTCTTATTCTATGAACTGCATGTGAAAAATGGCATTTTTTCTTCCCATCACTGCACACTGGTGGGACTAGCTAAAAATATTTGTACGCACATTTTATAGACGCCCACACACATTTAAATTTACCTAAGACGTACACATTTTATACATTCCCCCGGAATCCTGGGGAAAGATACCAAACGGATACGTTAGGGTAACCAGACCCTTCTGAGCAGAGCGATTAGGTAAAGGGTCTGGCCAGCGAGACTACATGAAACCATGGGCCTAAAACAAAGTAGAAAATATATGTTGAGTTGTATGCAATGATTATCTCCCCTTCATTGTCCAGGAGCACACTAAAGGATGTTAGGGCCATGGGAAAAAGCTATGAGTGAGGATAATTTTGGTGGAGCATGTTTTAGAATAATTCAGTAACTAGAAACCATTCCAACATGCACCCACACTTTCTCACAAAGAAATGAAAATTTTCAAGAGTACTATGGAACAAACAAACTGACGAGCCCTTGTCATCCACAAAATATCACTATCATAATTCAGGCCACCCTTGCTCTTTATTTTCATTCATTAGCTTAGAAACAATTGTTCAAGAAACACAACTTCACCAGGGGAAAAAATGACCTGGGTGACCCCGTGGCGGTGCAGCTAAAATACTTAGAACTGCTAGCTATAAAACTACTTACCCAGAAGCATAAGCCAGGGTAGATAGCGAAAGCTTCCTTCAAGTTCACCAAGACACAGTAGCGTACCGTATTACGAATCAGTAGCTAGAGCGCAACAATAGTTTAGACGACCACTTCCAGTCGAGAGTTTTACTTATATGGTAAAGCGTTTTTAACTTATTTAACCTGGCGATACTTACCTACACGTAACTGGAAAAGGGTTTTCCATGAGATAATGCAGTATCTTTGCGAGGCTGCTGGGGAGGAAACAGCCTTATTTTAACGGTCCAGCGTCTAGCGCAGCGAAGTACTTAGGGCCTGAGGGCGGTAGTTCACGATGCACAGAGCCGCCTATGACGCAACAGTACATAGCCTAACAAATATTTAACGTAGCTACATTTTCATCAATGCCGTTGGAGGGACATTATAAACTCAAGGTGGGGTCACAATTTAATTGTGTCTTTCTCTGGAAGGACCTGGGACCTGAGTGATCAAGCAAAAAACTACACCAGTTATAAAACTGTGCAGTGGTATGCACACTGGATATGCTGGCGCTTATGAGGGTTTCTTCTTCAATTAATCATCAGCCATGTTATCCTTAACAATTCCTAGCTTTCTATTTTGCTTAATAATATAATGCAAGAAGTTAACTAAACAATTAGTTAAATGCATTTAATAGTCAACTAACAACATTTGGACCTTTCAGTTAATACTTGGGTTTATCAAATAGATTATATTGTTAAAGACATTTCTAAATAATTATACATATATTATAAGGTTATATACATTATATTAAAATTAGTATAGCATATTATCAAATTATGCAATCATTGACAATGTAAGCAATAATATATAACCATCATAATAATACTTAAATATTATATGTACTATATTAATTACAATATTATTATCCTGATAGACAAAGCTAAAACATATAATAGCACAATGGAGCAACAAAAAAAATATGTGTATATAATATATATTATTTATTTGCAGCTACAGCTAGTGTTAGTTCATTCATAGTAGGAAATATAACTGGAGCCATTGGAGGCATACTTATACTACTATTAATCTATTATTATTACCAATAAAGCACATACTCCTAGAAAATCTAATAATACAACTAACCAAGTTTTATATGATGAAATTAATACTAGCAAGGAAGTGAAATCTGCACAGGATGTTGAGCTACAAATTAATTCTGCCTATGGCCAATTGAGCTGAGTAACTTGTAGTGGCCACAACATATGCAACATAATCATTATTGAATATACATATTAATCAGTAGTTTAGTCGCAAAATATAACAATGGAACTTATTATTATTGTCATTAGTTTCTATGATTCGTCAATTAAAAATAATTATCTTAATCTATATATGAATTATAGTTTTGTCTAAAATATACATACTAGCCAATGTATATTAAATCATTGTGTGTATAAATACCTACAACTATGTACAATATTCACAAGGCAACACTATTGTAATTCTTGATAGAGATAGTTACAATAAAAAGGCCAATGGACTTCCTGTTGTAGAAGAATGATTACTAAATGATGATTCAATATCTTGAGTCATGGACATAGTGAACTAAATGAATTCCTCTCACATTTAAACAAACAACATCCAAACATCCAATTCATAATGGAAGTAGAACAGAACAACACACTAACTTTTCTAGATGTATCTGTTCACAGAGAAAATACCAAATTTTATAACATGAATACACAGGAAAAGTTCTAACACTGATCTTTACTTAATTACAATTCCACTAGATATTGAACATCTTAAATTTGTTTTTCACAACAATTCATACCCAAATGACATAGTAGAAAGGGCCCTAAAGAAGAAAAAGAAAACACACAATTGTGACTATGATGACAAAATTATTACAACTTTTGTAACACCTAACGTCAGATAGTGAGAAAATACGACGTACACATGAAAAATTAAATATAAGAGCAGCCTCCTTTAGTTAAAAACAAGACCAGGTCAGAGTCACAAAGATAATTTCTCCAAATAATATCAATGGAGTAGTCTACTTGATCGAGTGTGAATGTAGATCATAATTCACACATTGCTGTTTGAGCTGTCATAGTATTATCAGTAGCACTTGTTTTGACTATGTTCTTGACATTAGTATCATTTGTAAGTATATTTAAGCACAAAACAATCAGAAACATTTGTGATAACTATATATAACATAACTCTTAACTTGTGTATTGAATTATGTATCAATGACCAACAATTACATATTATTTTGATAGTATATTATAGTAGTATAGGATATTATATTTTTGTGGACTTAATCAATATGGTGGGGAAATCATAGGAACTTCAGGTCTGTATATCACACTTTCACACACTCCCCACAACAATATTTCTGAATTAACAGCAGACATAAGAGTGTTATGGTTTCCCACATCAGCACATTCTGCAAGTTATTATAAACATTAACGATGTTATTGCTTCATGGAGCAATCCTCACAACAATGGGTTACCCTGTGTCTGTAACTATAGCTAACTTAGTAATGTAAGAAGTGAAACAAAATACATTGACCACATACAATTTTACTCCTCCAATATTTTAGAAAAGATATGTGTGCACACCAATGACAGTAGACTTGGTTGATGACTTACTGATTCACTTAAATTCTATCGAGCCATCTATCAATATCACAGTTGAATGAGAATGCCAAAATGACGGGCTCTAGAACATCGGTCAAAAGGACATCAATGAGCACTGAAATTACTAAACATCAGCACATCTACAGTTAGTCAACATGCAAATCAACAACATCATCACATTGACTGGAAGAATGCGAAAATAGTAGATCACAAGCAATAATTGCACAAGAGATTTTATTCAGGGTCTTGGCAAATCAGAATGAGTAACCATCAAGGAATAGGGATACTTGATTGTTGCCTCCAGTATATATATCTGTCAGACAAAAATGTAGCTTCTATATAGCTAAAGCTTTCTTATGTTTTAGCTTTGTCATGAGTACATACTTTATTATAGATCTGTCATAACAACAAAGTTCCTAAAAATTGAACTACAGAATATATGAAATAAAATAGTATCAGACATTCTCATACACAGAAGGAGTTACAACCGATAGGTATAAAACACTACAAAATGTATGGGTACACCAGAGGCCCATGATTTCAAAATTTACTTTTATATTTAACTTTCTGTACTCAGATAAACATATATTTATGTTTTAATGAACAAGCAAGCATGAATGCCTATACAACCTACATTTATTTCCCTACAAACAGTATTGCTGTTAATACTAGAAGATGTAAATGTGTTGAGAGTTTGCAGTTGAGTAGATCACATGTCTCCATCTAGTTCAGATAGTGTGGGAATAATACCATCAAGTAAAACACTACTACATGGAGTATTACATACTCTACCAAGATCTGAAACAAATCTGATAAACATTATACCTAATCCTGACATAATTTGGGAATTCTCTTAATTAAGTCACACGTATTATGTTTCATACCAAATGTACGTATACATTATAATTTCCTCTTAAACTATTAAGGAGTAAAATTTGATAAAATTAATTTCTATTTCAGTGACAGTTTTATTGGCATAACTTTATATTTTTAGGTAAATTAATGTACAAGCACCCTAAACAGTTGCATATATTTAATATTTTGTACATTTTTGATTTATCTTGAAGAACATAGACTTTATAACTATTGACGTAATGCACATTAAGAAATCTAATGTTCTTATATACTCACTTCCATTTTGCTTAGCAAATATGATTGCAGGAAATCAAGAAATAGAAATACTTATTTCTACAACTTCAATTTAGACTATACAATGATACAGTATTATTAATATGTGCACATTTACTAGAATAGCTTATTCTGAGAAATGATAGGAATTATTTGGAAGCCATAGACTTCAATAACAATCTATTTGCAAACAAATGAAAGTATATTTTTTATTTTGAGATGAAAGTTTTCTTTTATAGCTTAATATATCAACAGCACAAAATGTGCACACAGCATATAAAGTTAAAGACTAGATTTTCTTTTGATTTTGTCAATCATTATTATAATTACAAACAAAATTATCTTGGAAGACTTACAGATAGTATTTTAATTTTATATGTTGGTAGCAGTATGTATATATTATTGATCGGGAGGGAATTTTTATGAGGTCTATTGCTGCTAGTGTTGTGGCATATTTTCTTTACTTTCAACAAATTGTTTTTGCTATAACTAATGTTAAATGTGAACGAATACAACAACACCCAATTGAACATGTATTATGAAAAGTAATTAATAATAGCACAGAAATAGTACTAATTTGCATATGTAGCCAATGTACAAAATATAATATTGATGTTGTAAACAAAACATTATATTGAATAAATATCATCAACAAAATTATAAATATTATTTAATACATAAGTAGTCTACTATTCATTTTTAACTATGGAAGATGCATAGACCTATTTTCTATAAAGAAACATAACATTCTTTATTCTCGAAATGGTGTAGTTCTTCAGTTATTGAATAGCAGGTGGCCAGAGTAGCCACACTAATGTTTTTTAAACCAGAGTCAAACTTTACTACTGCCATGTGTTTACCTACAAAAATACTATCTACCTATATATCACACTACCGACAATTATAGATGCAGGGTTTTCAATTGTATGCCTCAATTTATGGGTACTTCTAGGTTCATACTTTAAGCAGTGGCAGGAACATGAATTAAAAATAACCAGTAACTGGTCCTTAATCATTAATTTTATCTTGTACATCAAGTAGTGCTTAATTGTGTATTTAATCACTCACTATTCAGTTTATCATAGTCAAAATTAGTTGTAGAAGTTATATTATGTCCTGTGTAAATTTTGACTTAGAACAATTGAACTTCCATAGTTTATTGATTAAAATTTATTTAAGCTACTACAATAAAATTGTAGGGATTACCATGGTATTTAGCTCAGTAAGCCAAATATATCTAATATAGGTATCTATTTATGTGAATCTTTATAGTGTGTACACTATGAAATATATACGCAGAGCGCGTTGCTAAATGTCAAGATGCAGAGGAGTAGGAAGCGGGGGAGGATCCCCAAATAATTTTTTGGCAAAATCAAATGTGATTTTATTGCATGAACACCAGCAAACCACAAAACACAATGCCCTTGGAGCCCACCCATGTCTATTCATCTTCCTACACTACTGAGAATGGTATTATATGTCGGTGGCTGAGAAGGAACATTGTAGTCATACTACTGTCATGATTTGAGACTGGTGTTTGGTATATACCTGCTTTGAGTTGTGCCACTCTTGGATGCTTGTTTAAATACATTATGAACTATTTGGTTTATTGTTGTTGTAGCTGTTTCCTATTCTTAATTTTCACTAACACATGCGCCACCACATATTTATGTCAACACATAGCCCAATAACTAGCAAGCAATAATGTACATGGATTTTTTTTTTGCACCACATGGATTGAAAATCCCAGCTAGAATGTTGCTATAAACATCTTTGTTATCTGGTATATCCACTGGGGTTCAATTATCTTATTTGAGACACTTAATTTATGAGTTGGTAATGGTTGTATTTGCAGGGTTTCAGTTTCATGGTTACATTAGTATTAGTTAATATTAGTTATTATGGAGGTGTAGGCTAAAAACACAAAATCAGCTTATTTTTTTTGCAGATTGCTTCACTTTTCACAAGATGCTCAGTTGGATTGCTTATAGGTGATGGCAACTTTGCTCTGGGCTGCTCAATACTATTTCTGTTGCAAACAACCATCCATGTAGCTATTGCAGAAAGTTACTGTGGCATGATCAGACTGTCTCCTAGACATTGTCACAACAAGCCATTAGTAACCCAGTCAACCATTTATGATTATATCATCACTAATTAACATTTGTATTATTCACATTGGCGTAAGGGGGCACTGGTGGCATGTGCCCTCCCTCCCCAATATTTTGAACCTCTTATGCCTTGCTATTAATTATAATTATTATACAGTCGACAGAATAATTAGACATTTTAAATAAGTTAATGTTCATGTGAATGATTGAATGAGTTCCTTAATTATTTTGAAGATAATCAATATTATACTCATAATTGGCACAAATATTTTTGCATGAGTGTACACTCTATCAAGCTGAGGTTTGTCCTTATCTTGTTATGCCCCACCTCCTATCCCACCACAGTTAAGAAATTTGATTTGAAGTACTATTAGACTCAGCTTGAGCTATAAGAAATCAGGCACTGCTGGTATACAACCATCTGCCTCTGATGAGCTGTAGTCTGATCTATACTGGCTGCTTTCTTCTACCTCAGACTCATCAGATATTGCTAGCTAATTAAGACAAGTCCATTGGCTTTAACAAACTAAGCCAGAAAAAATTACTATTTAAGAAGCCTTCACCTTGGACATATAACCAAAATCTTAATTACTTCCAGTTGTGGGTGGGGCTTAGTGATGATGCAGATTGGGAAATAGTTGGGCTTGGTTTGTTCATTTAGCCTAATGTGTTTGTTTTATACAGATAGTGGAACATCTGGTTCACATAAAACTACAAGAAAATGCCAAATAAACGGGAAATATATTTTCATTATGCTTGCCCTTTAATTCTGATCATAGTTGGGCTTAATTTTCAACATATTGTTCAAACTATATATTTTGCTAAAGTAGTTGTCAAAAAAAACAACACAAAATGAAAACACAAATTAAACATTGATTGATGTAAATATATATTACTGCATCACAAACAGGAGGTTGACATGAATTTATACAACAGAGGACTGGGGCCTAAGGAGAGTTAAAATTTTATACAGACAGAATAATGTGGTGCAAAAGTCCAAGCTGAAGGCTTCTTAAATAGTAATTTTTTCTGGCTTAGTTTGTTAAAGCCAATGGACTTGTCTTAATTAGTGGGCGTGGGGGAAAGAATCATCCAATAAAAAATTGGTTTTTGTGTGTTTCCTACAGCTTCGAAGCTGTAGGAAACACACAAAAACCAATTTTTTATTGGATGATTCATTTAGTAACTTCCTTTAGTGAAGGTATTTACCTCAAATTGAGCAATCTGAGTAGACTGCTTGAATGAACCATTGTTAAAGACTATTTGTAAGTCACAAACCAAGCGTTCTCAAGAGAAGTACAAATTTTCTTAAGTATATACATAATATAGGCTGTATCTACAGAAGTGTTATGCTTACTGAACTAAAATTTCACGATTAAATTATTCCATGCTTCCCTCACTGGTAACATAACACCACTCTCCTAGGTTAACTCTATTCTATTCGTAGTTCCCAGTCATCCGGTGGAATAATTACCCAGACTGGGCGTGGTTCAAATTCTTAGTTGCGGCACAATATTCGGGCGTACACTGCCAGTTAGAATTGCTCGGGGTCTTTAAGTTTTCAGTTTATGGAATAGTCCTCCTTGGTGACCTACTATGCATCAGGTAGGCTAAAGGTTTTGTTTCGTAGCAGCGAAGCTAGATTTAACCAGGCTATAATTACTTAATTATAAGGAACTAAGTGATATGTGTTGTGGAGATACTCATTAAGGTATAAGAAAAATCAACTATACGAAACAGCTATGAACTACCAGGATGTTGGAAATCTATAGCGATATGTATTTGATGAAGAGGAAAGAGTTTGAATTGCGTTTTTATATCTACCCTTCCTCTGTACAAATCATATGAAGTGAAAGGTTCTGAGAAGCCTGTTCCATTCCATTGCAGCTGAAAGTAAAGAGTACACTGAGTAGTGCAATTTATGTAGATTATATGAGTTGGCCCTTTGCCAAGCATGTTTGGAAGTAATTTTTTCTTAATAGAAGTCAATTGTGTACAGTACAACAATTGTCAAGAATAATAAGGAATTACAATTAAACTCCTAGACTTAAATTTATCTAAACTTTGGTTAAGATACTTACCATTAGAGATTGATGTTTGCATGTTTGCAAAAGATATTTTAGACCTGAGAAAGAGTATAGCTTTTAAACCTATCACTTCAGTACATGTGAAACCATTTCCTTGAAGCTTGATGTAAGATTAAAATATATATGGTATGTCATATAATGTTATGTGTTATTATTATAAGGAGATATGTACATGTATCCGAGATTGTTATGTAAATATTAGATGTGGATGGAGTTTGTGTAGTAATAATTTAGTTAATCAATATAGAGTTAATTTCAAGAAGTAGCCAAAAAGCTAATGTACATGAACAGGATTGCATTGTCAAAATTCAATACATGAAAATTGAATACATGAAACTATTTGCCTCTAAGTGATTGTTATAGTCACAGTGACCATAATATGTACAACAACTACTTCACTAGCTGGTTTGTAAAAATAGACACTTTGCTAACAGAAAGTTCGCAACTGTTTTGTTATTGAACTGACCATTTTGCAAAAACAATACTTTACTGTTTTGTTATTGAACAAAAATTCATTATGTAGCAATTTCGCTTGTAGTTACTTTACCATAAATAACACCACATCAAATCCTGTACTCTGCACTTCATAATATCCCCAATATTATGAGTTATTATTTAGTTACAACCTAGTCAACCTTGAACTGACGATATACTATAGTGACTAATGATGCATGACCTAACAATAACATTAAATTTATATGGACTAGTTCCTCTGGTATTAATTCATTCTCTATGCAATCTTTAATCAACACTAGATATTTGGTGTTACCATTATGTAATCAAACCTATAAATTATTTTAATGAACCTATTTTAAATATAAACATTTTTGTAGTCACTGAGAAATTGACACTATATGGCATATAAATGTATCTGTGAATGTTAAAATTTTTTTTATAAATCTAGCTGTTTGTTTCATTTCAATCAGTCTATATTAATCTTGCTCAAATGTGACGGGAGGTACTCTTTGAAATAACAGATTTATATAAGAATGAAGATACACCTATTTAGTGTTGTGGTTGTTTTATAAAAATTAATTCACAAATTTCATTGAATCTCAATGAATACCTAAAAACTTAAATAAAATGATATCTTGGAGACCTAGGAAATTGCATCTGTAATAGATCATTCCAATTGAAACTGAGTTTATAATCAATGATTATATACATCTTTTACTACTTCTTTCAACGTCACTCTTTTAACCTGTGCTTTATTGTAGGTAGCAATAAATACATTATTAAAAAAGTGAAGCTTGAAGAACTCAGTTTTGGTGTTAAATAGGAGGTGCTGCATGGACAATCCAGTTTTAAGCCTATTGTCTCATTAGTTATTACTAAAAGATATTTAAAATGAAGAAACTACACGATATAAGCTATTAATTATATTATTCTCTATTGGTGTGGAAGTTGTAAAGGCTCAAAGTGGGTTGTTCAGACAGTTCTTCCTGGTAAACACCTCGTGAGTTTTTTTTTAACATCCAGTTTTACCAAAGTACAAACATAAAATTTGAATACCGCAAAAATTTGTATTTTTTTTAACACTTTTGTTGGACATCTTAAAGTGTTAAATTCTTTGGTATTTAGGTGAATGTGCTTATTTTTAACAATATGAATTCTACATCTAGATCAAACATAACAGTCTTTACATGAAGCCTATAATATTATGCCTATTGGATACCTCAAACACGTGATTATAATATTTTAACCTATTGAAATTTTCTTGACCTAAGCTACTGAAAATATTGCTAAGTTTTAGCTTGAACAAAAATCTATTATATTTGGCAAAAACAAATTTGATCTTGTCTATTATTTCTTTAAATATCTCACACTATTTACTATTGTCTCCAAAATGTATATACCATTCATCTCTTTTTACAACGATTAACAAATTTATACTACATAATTACCATAATTATTGACACAGTATACTCATTACTACTCAGCAGTAATAATAACAATGTGACTGTAACAGTTAAGAGTAAGTCAAGTGGTGAGTTAAATCAAAGAGTAATGACAATGATATGAATCAATAGAATTTTGTAGATCAGTAAATATAGGACTTACTCTGTGATGATAAGCTTGGAGCCAGCAAAGAGGTTATGACCACAATTCTGATCTATTTCAAAATTTCATTCATACATGCTGTTCCTTAGATATATATCAATTATATAATAAACATCTGGAACAGCACATAGCTAATTGTAGCTAATAATAGATAATACTGTGCTAATTCAATCCTATTAATTTAAGACATGCTATTCTGTAACTTCATAAAACGAATATCATTTGTATTTAAACTTGATCATTCCTAAACAAACTACTAATCTGTGTTTAAGTAACAATCTCTGATATATTGTCCTGAACTTCTTATGATAATTCACAAACATTAATATTATGGCATCTTAATCTAATCTTACACAACAGCTGTGAGTAGCAATTGGCATGTAGTTATTACTTTACCAGATTTAAATTAACATTTGCAAGCAGTAAAGTTTAATGGCTAGTATTATGGAAATGCTAAACTAATGTTTTGGTAAAGCTATCTGCATATTTATATTGTAATCAGGATTTTTGAGATGATACCTAATCTTAATGATGGTGGTACTATACAAAATTAAGATAATATATAATCTATCAGCTTTAACTTACTCATTACCTCCATCTCATCTAACTGGCACTACTCAGTGAACTCTTCACTTCAATGGAATGGAATGAGCAAGCTTCTTGTTTAATGTGTTCTATGACCCTGTTCCGGTTATCCTCCACAAGGACACTAACATTAACACTTTACTTTAGCTATGTCACTCAGGCGTACTAGCTAGCTAACTCATCCATCGTCGATGTTCGTCGATCGTCGATCTATCATTTTGTTTTGTATTTAAACTTTAGCTATTCTTATTTCACTTAGTTACGTAATTTGTTATTGACTCTGTTACTGTTCCTGCTGTTGTTCAGAACTCAATATATCCATCTTTGATATACCACCTGTTGGTCATCACACACCAATTTTCCTACTTGGTAGTAAGGTGTATTTTACTGTATTATTCATAGCTTACTTATCTTATCTAATAAGGTATTTGAGTCTCAGGTTTTGTCTTAGTCTGGGGAAAGACAACCTTTATTCAGAATGTCCAGTCAGTGGGAGAGCGAGTTGAGATTTACGACCTCTGTCTCTACTCTCCAACGAAGCTTCCAACGAATTAACGAATTGATATAGCTCAACTGGAATTCTGACGGCAACACTCGCTAGTGGGTCTTCGCTACGCAGATCAACCCAACTAGGATTGATTCTGTCTGTGTAGTGCTTCAGTCTACATCGGGATCAGGTCCTCCACTTGCTGGATAGTCCCGAACATTTGGTCCTTCGAGCCGATACTGCTCATTTAAGTAACACTCTTAGTCTAATTTGTTTATTCTTTGTTTTTTTCCCCTATTTCTGAAGCTCTGTCTGAGTACCATGACAACAAGTCATGATTTAGCTCGCCTGAAAGCTGAATTGCGGACGGAAGACATTGAATCTCTAAGACGACGACAGAGAAACAATCGACGAGATGCCATGAGGAATGAACGTTACCATAGCAACTGCGTTGCACAGCCTCTGGAAGATTTAGATGCAGGTTCAATTGAACGTCATCTCGAAAAGATTAAGCCAACATTTCAATTGCTGGACTGCTACAGAACGCATTCTTCTCCACGTCAAGGAAGAACATGAGGAAAAAGAAGAAAACGAATACCACGAACATCATCGCATGATGCTTGCAACTCGCAAGAGACTTACTGCACAGCTCAACGCAACTCGCGTCCATGTGCAGAGTAGTTTGGCTAGGATGTCTATCGATTCCCTCATTGTACTTCCAACTGTCACTGGTTACCGAATCTCAACACCAAGGTAACCAATCTACAAGCTTTAGCACACCCTCTAAAGGATCGTCCTGAACTTATGGACATCTTACAGGGGCTCTCTAGAGACCTCGCCACACTGTGGGAAAGGTTTCACATGGACAACCCAGACGATAAGACTTCTGTCTCCAAAGTAGTCAAGTCAAGTGCGGTGTCCAGGTTTGATCGTCTCCCACACATTGAATTGCCTAGTTTCAACGGGGAGGACGGTGGTTGGCGTCCTTACTGGGAGAAATTCAACAACGCATTGGAGAAAGATCCCTCACTCACCAATGTCGATCGGCTCTCTTTCTTGCTCATGACCATAAGGATCAGGTCCTCCACTTGCTGGATAGTCCCGAACAGACCCTCTCGCTTCGATATTAAATCCAATTTGGATAATAAGATGCAATTTTAAATCCAACCTACTCAAATGTTGCTTAGTTTATGAATTAAATAAAAAACATCATAATACATGTAAATAATTTATTAATAAGCATAACGTAATTAAATAGTTGGTATTTGTTATGGGGCACAATTATATATTAGTATTGTTCTAATATCATTATAATAAATTGGTTATTAGTAGTTGCAACTGATGCCTTAATAATTCACAACCAAGGCAATTTTTTTCACTTTCCCTGAAATTGCACCGTACACAACATTTACTAAAGTGTCTATTTTTACTTAGAACCCGTTGCTATATTGTTACTAGGTGTACTAACTTGGTAAGTGTGCACTATTTTTTGCCTTTAGGTATATGAACTGTGCAGACTAACCACCCTTGGGGTATTACTATTTTTGAGTTTTAGTTTAATAGAATAGGCCAGATAAAACAGGGAGCAGGTTTTGTGGAGGCCCGGATATGGAGGGTCTACTACTCTCTCATATCCGACCTTTAAGGGACCAGGGACCAGCCCTATCATATAACTCATAACTCTCCCGCAGCTGCTCATACCAAAGAAATTTACCTTAACATAGCTAGCTGCTTTACTGCTTACTGCAGAGCAGCCCACATCTGGAGATAACAGCTGGCAGCTACAATGCTAAAGTAAACTTGCCGTGCCTCAATTGAATTATAATTGAATTTTAATTTTGGGCCGGAAACACAGAAGAATTCGCTTGACACCGAAAATGCTGATAAACAAAGTTGCTAGTGGAAACTGGGCAGGCGTGGGTAAACGGGATCTAAAATAGTTAGAGCATGCTCTTAGGTACTGGTGGATTTAGTGCACTAAATGTACCAGTACCCAAGCGCTTATGCTCTAACTATTACATAGCAGCTAGTGAAGTTTTTTTTATACATAATATGGTCACTGTGACTATAACAATCACTTAGAGGCAATTGTCTCAAAAAGGAATTGGTATATTTTGAGTTTCTACTAAAAATTAGTTCTTGTGGTGTTCAATAGAGCACATCTATTAGAACTGGGGAGCAATTAGCACTAAAATTGGCACAAATCCTCTAAACATATTCCTGTAGAGGGTACAGAGGCAATCTATCAGCCAGCATGCTAAATAATGCTATTGTGAAGGAGATTCAGTGGCTTAGTTCACAAATAGAAATTAAATTTTTTTCAAACATGATACACAATGATAGTGCTCTTATTATACTTCATGTCGTATGACAAAATTAATTTAATAAAATCTCCACTTCTGCCCCTTAAGTTGTGAACTAGTTGAACAGTTCTCAACTGATGAGTCTAGGTAGCTAAGTCCATTCAGCAGCAGGGTTTTATTTTACGTGTGATAAGACATCTTAGATGATGCTTTAGACATCAGAATTTGCTGACAGCAAGAAAAGGGAAAGAAGGACATTTATGTTGACATTCAGAAATATAGTTATGCTCATGATTTTCATGCATAAAAAGTATGTTTGGGGCAGCTAAGTTCTTTTGCAATACTACACAATGTCCCAACTATTAGCATTAACTTCACTAGTAGTTTAACTATCCATTCCATTCATTCTCAGTCTTCCAGCGGAATACTATTATAGTGACTCATGGCCATACTTAGGGCTTGTCTGGCGTAGCCGACCCTTTACCTTCCCATTATATGTGGGCATGGGGGGGAAGGAATGGGTCTGGTGAGAGCCCCACATCGGATTGGTACTGGAGTTACTATAGTGGCGCCCAATCAGATTGCGGTATCGGTAATTAATTAGTGGCATTCCAATGAGACTGTGAATTGTAAGGCAATGATCAAGACTATATTATAATCACTGAAGTGTTTCAGGAGATGGGATGACCTTCAGCTAAGCCTGAGCAATATCAAATTGTAGAAGCTATTTTGAATAGAGACGTTTTTGTGATTCTTCCTACTGGATACGGAAAGAGTGCCTGCTATCAGTGTTTGCCACTTCTTCACAAAAAGATGTACCCAAGTAAAGCTCCAATTATAGTATTAGTAGTTTCTCCACTCAGAGCACTAATAAAAGATCAGGTAAAATTATACTTCTCTTTCTATATGGGTGAACTACTTTTAAGTTTTCATATTATTGTATGTTTAATTATCCAGTCAATAACTGCACTTTTATCACATGAATGGAGAGTGTCCACGTGGATTGGGAAAAGTTTGATGTGATCTGCCCTTCTGATAAGAGAAGATAGTGTACATTTTCAAATGTTCAATAATTTTGTTCAGCTATTCTGAAAAGCCTGGTGAATTGTGTAGACCGGATGGTTTCTTGCCATTATTGCATTCATTAAAATTGTAAAGCAGGAGTGAAATCATTCAGATAGTTTTGCCAAGTTTGAGAATCATGTCGTCAGTTTTATTCATGTTCAGTCTTCTAATATCATCCTTCACAATTCTGTTCAGATGCTCTAAATGCAGGTCACATGGAATGTTTCTTCCAGGGGCATTGTGTGTATTAACACATCTGTTCCAGATGAGCTTTTGAGCTTGTCTAGGTGGTGAACTGGCACAGCATGGTAAGACTTCAATGCTATAATTCTTTCTTCCTGAACTTTAAAAAATAGGAAGCAGATATCGCCAGCATCTAACAATCCTTTCTCCATCACGCTCCTTTATAGCATCAGAATATTCCAGGTAATATATAAGCTAAACAAAGAGCTGCACTTGATGATGAAGCCGCTATAACGCAGTTAACCTGTAAGTGCGCGCGTACGTTACGGCGTAAAACACGTTCACTAAAACGCAAACTTTACTTGGCCCACAATGCAGACGTCACGTACGTGGGCGAGTACCAATCCGATGTGGAGCTCTCACCAGACCCTTTCTTTCCCCCACGCCCACATATATTGGGAAGGTAAAAGGTCGGATATGCCAGACTAACTTAGGGCGTGGTTAAAATACTTTATTTTAGTTAAATGTTCCTAGTGGTTTAGCAAGCTATAGCTAAGAAGTGGAAGGTCATATAACCATTTAGAACCCATTGCTATATTGTTACTAGGTGTACTAACTTGGTAAGTGTGCACTATTTTTTGCCTTTAGGTATATGAACTGTGCATACTAACAACCCTTGGGGTATTGCTATTTTTGAGTTTTAG
>WLWI01002114.1_pt1 | contig 17157 bp, 5 predicted proteins | sample 6701501 | NCBI WGS metagenome assembly WLWI01 (sample SAMN12718690, study PRJNA515312) | sponge metagenome | isolation source: marine sponge | host: Mycale hentscheli | place: New Zealand: South Island, Marlborough, Capsize Point | collected 2014-11-01
ATACTACTTGACAAAGTTGGGAAAAGAACTGGTTATAACCGCTCAAAAACTTAAAGAAACCATATTGATTCCAGCTCTGAATTATTAAACTCTTGCCAAAAAATACACGAATATTATTGATAAGATAATAAAATCCCGGTTATCATGATCACCGGTTTCCATGATCATGATATTGCTCTTGAATGTATGCATGCAGGAGCATACGATTTTGTTGCCAAACCGATTGATTTTGATTATTTAAAAACCAGTGTTTTTTCAACGGGCTACTAATATTAAATGAAAACCAAAACACAACATCTTCCATCTTCTTTAGGGCGTTGGCATTCAAACGGTTCACTGCCGTCGATAGATGAAAACCATCTTAAAGAGGCTATTTATAAAATAAACAATCCGGTCGTCGTAGTTGAAAAAGATGGCGCTGTTGCTCTTGGTCAAGGTGGGAAATTTTGTCTCGGAGAGATGAAAGATGAAACCGAGGGATTTTCGATTATTGGCTATGTTCCCCGGTGTCCAGTGTCCGATCTGGGGGATCCCTCATTTTGTAAAGACTATGGGATAAAATATCCCTATCTCTCAGGTTCAATGGCAAATGGCATTGGCTCTGTGGAAATTGCTGAAGCAATGGGAAAAGGTGGAATGTTAGGATTTTTCGGAGCAGCAGGTTTACCAATTCCCAGAGTAAAAAAGGCAATAGACTATTTGGAGAGTTTTAAAGATAAATTTCCGTATGGATTTAATTTAATTCACAGTCCTAATGAACAGGATTTGGAAGCTGCAGTTGTCGATCTTTATATCGAAAACAATATCAATCTTGTAGAAGCATCAGCGTTTTTAGGGCTCACTCCTTCGGTGGTTCGTTATCGAATTCATGGAATTCACCGTGATTCGGCTGGTAAAATTATTACGCCAAATCGGGTTATTGCTAAAATTTCCAGAGTCGAGGTCGCATCGAAATTTTTTAGCCCGCCTCCAGATAAAATTTTAGATGAATTGGTTCGTGCGGGCAACATTACTCATGACCAGGCCAAGCTGGCGTCTGAAATCCCAATGGCGCAAGATATAACTGTCGAAGCGGATTCTGGCGGCCATACCGATAATCAACAGGCTTTAGCTCTCTTCCCAACCATCGTTGCATTGCGTGACGAGTTTCAGAAAAAATTCAATTATTCCTCACCGATTCGTGTTGGCGCAGGGGGCGGGATTGCATCGCCAGCGTCCGCAGCAGCAGTATTTTCGATGGGAGCCGCATATATCGTTGTCGGTACAGTAAATCAATGCACTCTTGAAGCTGGAACATCTGATTGTGTTCGGGAAATGTTATCGCAGGCTCAACAGGCTGATATCACAATGGCGCCTGCGGCCGATATGTTTGAAATGGGCGTCAAAGTCCAAGTCCTAAAACGTGGAACAATGTTTGCAATGCGGGCCGCAAAGCTGTATGATACCTACCGAAATTATGAAAGTTTAAGTGCAATACCGGCTGATTTAAGAAAAACGCTGGAAAATAGCTACCTAAAAAATGGAATTGATGACGTTTGGAATGATACTAAAGCCTTTTTTCGAGAACGGGATCCGCAGCAGATTGTTCGTGCAGAGAAAGATCCCAAACATCAAATGGCATTGGTGTTCAGGTGGTATCTCGGACAGTCTTCTAAATGGGCCAATGCAGGCGAGGCAAGTCGTAAAATTGACTATCAAATTTGGTGCGGCCCGGCAATGGGCGCGTTTAATGAATGGGTCAAAGGGACCTTTCTGGAAGATTATAAGAAACGAAACGTCGTTACTATTGCGATGAATATACTTTTTGGAACTGCGGTTCAGCTTCGCCTGAATTCTCTTCGGTTTCAGGGGATATCTTTGTCTTCGGAGCTGATGAATCCTTCTCCGCTAACAGAACGTAGGATTAAGGAACTAATTAAATGAAAATAACTACCCCGCGAAAAGCTGCAAAAAAGACTGTTTCAAAGTCAAATAAACAGGTTCCCTTGGCCATTGTTGGCATGGGATGTTTATTTCCAAAAGCAAACAGCGCCGATGCTTATTGGGCGAATATTACCAATAAAGTAGATGGGATTTCAGATGTGCCGGAAACTCATTGGCGGCCGGAGGATTATTACGATAAAAATCCTGAAAAGCGAGATCATACCTATGCTAAACGAGGCGGATTTATATCCAAAGTTGATTTTAATCCCATGGAATATGGTATTTCCCCTCGTGACATTGATTCAATAGATACAACACAGTTATTGGGTATGGTGGTCGCCAAGCAAGCGCTTGACGATGCGGGATATGGTGATGAAAAGCGTGAATTTGATCGTAAAAATACCAGCGTTATTTTAGGCGTCACTGGCGCACTGGAACTTGTTGTAACTTTAGGGACTCGGCTGGGATTTCCAGTTTGGCGCAAAGCATTGGAAGATGCCGGCGTCGATGATGATACAAAGAATGATGTCATGGACCGAATTTCGGATTCCTATGTTGACTGGCAGGAAAATTCATTTCCGGGCTTATTAGGTAATGTTGCGGCAGGCCGAATTGCAAACCGATTTGATTTGGGAGGTACAAATTGTGTTGTCGATGCGGCTTGTGCCAGCTCACTTACTGCATTTCATCTCGCCGGTTTAGAGTTGGCTGCCGGTCGCGCAGATATGGTTGTTACAGGCGGTATGGATACGTTTAATGATATTTTCATGTACATGTGCTTTAGTAAAACTCCTGCACTGTCGCCTACCGGTAGTTCCAAACCATTTGCTGCAAATGCTGACGGTACAATTCTTGGAGAAGGACTGGGGGCGGTTATTTTAAAGCGTTTGGATGATGCAAAACGGGATAATGACAAAATTTATGCCGTGATAAAAAGTATTGGTTCATCAAGCGACGGTAAAGGGAATGCGGTTTATGCTCCGAGCAGCGAAGGTCAGAGTCGGTCGTTGCGCGAGGCGTATGAGTTAGCTGATATTGATCCATCTACGATTGAATTGGTGGAAGCGCATGGAACGGGTACCAAGGTTGGCGATGCTGTAGAGGTACAGGCTTTGAGTGATGTATATCGTTCGTATAAGACGGATGGAACGTGGTGTGCGCTTGGTTCTGTGAAATCACAAATTGGTCATACAAAGGCAGCCGCCGGCGTTGCCGGAGTGATCAAGGCTGCTTTAGCTCTGCATCATAAAGTGATACCTCCGACAATGAAGGTTGATAAGCCACTGGAACTCATTGAATCAGGAAAAACCCCATTCTATATCAATTGTGAACAACGACCGTGGTTGCCTAATTCAGATCATCCACGAAGAGCCGCTGTCAGTGCATTTGGTTTTGGCGGCAGTAATTTTCACTGTGTGTTAGAAGAGGCACAGCCTGAAAAACAGGATTTAGTCTGGGATGGTGATGTACAAATTTTAGGATTTTCTGCGGAGAACAAGGAAAAACTGATCGAAAAAATTAAAGCATGGCCATTGGACTTAAATTGGAAGCGATTACGAATAAAAACCGCTAAGTCAAGGAAAGAATTTAAGTCTAACGCAAAAATCCGGTTGATGATGGTTATTGAAAAAAATCGTGCCGATATCGCAAAATCTATTTCATCAATCGTGTCAAGATTACAAAAGAATGACGGTCAATCCAGCTGGGATACGCCAGATGGAGTTTATTTTTCCAGCGAAGAAGATCGCGGTAAACTTGGTTTTATTTTTCCAGGGCAGGGTGCGCAATATGTTGGAATGCTGAGAGATTTATCATGTAAATTTCCACAGCTGCAACAAACTCTTGCAGAGGCGAATACTGCCTTTTCCGAATTTAAGGATTCAATTTCGAACATTAAATTAAGCGATTTGATTTATCCTCAATCTGAATTTGATGAAAATGCCCATGATAGACATGAATCTGCACTTAAAGATACCAAACATGTTCAACCAGCGATCGGTGCAATTAGCCTGGGTGTAACAAATATCCTGAAACATTTTTCTGTTTGTCCCGATGCCGTAGCAGGACACAGTTATGGCGAGTTGACTGCATTATGCGTTGCCGAGCGGATTCGCGAAAAAGCCTTGCATAAACTTTCCAATATTCGAGGCCAATTGATGGCTGAAACCGAAGAAATTAAAAGTGCAATGTTAGCTGTCCAATCTTCGGTTAAGCACACCTTGGATCTTGTCAAAAAAGAGGGCCTTAATCTTGTTGTCGCAAATAAAAATGCGCCTGAACAGACTGTATTATCCGGTGCGTTGCATGAGATTGAAAAAGCTGCGAAAATTTTTACGCAAAAGAAGATTTCCAATAAAACGCTAAACGTATCAGCGGCATTCCATAGCGAGTGGGTTGCACACGCAAGTAAACCGTTTAGAGAGGCGCTCGAAAAAATATCCATTAAAGTCGGTAAAATTCCGGTATATGCAAATACGACGGCATTACCTTATCCTAAGTCCATTGACAAGGCTCGTCAGGTTCTTTCTGAGCAAATTGCCAAACCGGTTGAATTCATTCAACAAATTGAAAATATGTATACCTCCGGGGTAAGAACATTTTTAGAAGTTGGTCCCGGTAATCAGCTAAGCGGGCTGATAAATTCTATCTTAAAAGGCAAAGGGTATACCTCTTTAGCTCTTGATTCGTCGAAAGGAAGGCGTCCAGGCATGCTAAGCTTGGCAATGGTGCTGGCTCAGCTATCTTCAATGGGATATGCTGTCCATCTCGATCAATGGGACGCTGATTTAGATATTGGAGCCGAAGAAAAATCTGGTTTTGTTGTTCCGTTATGCGGTGCAAATAGTTTTGAACAAAAATTGGTGCAACCACCTAAAGATAAACAGAAAATTAATGAATCTGCGTCAAACCCTGACGCCTTTGAACGAGGTTCTCTACCTAACATTCAATCTTTCAGTATAGAACAATCTAAATACCTAAACAACATGAATACAACGATCAAATCAACTTCTAATGATAATGCTCGTTCAGGTCAATCATCTATGGATGACGGCGCTTTGATGCAGGCATTGCAATTGACGCAGCAGAATATGGTGGCATTGCAGCAACTTCAGACTAACACATCAAAATTACATAGTCAATTTTTGCAAGGGCAACAAGAAGCGCAGAAAACATTAAATTCCTTGATTGCCAATCAGCAAAACATGCTTAATAATCAATCATTTGAATTCTTAAATTCGACAGATCCGGTTCCCAACGCAGCGGGGGGTGATTCATCCAATAGAATAGAGGTGAACCAAACCGTAATTCAGGATAAGCCTCTCGCTGCAGGTCTAGACCAGTCAGAACCTGTCAAAACTGCATCTGTGGAGCATAAGCACGAATCCTCACATACCGTTCAGGCGTCAACATATGATACCCGTATTGAACAGGTGTTATTGAATGTTGTATCGGAAAAAACTGGATACCCGGTGGAGATGTTAACTCTTGATATGGGATTAGATTCAGACTTAGGCATTGATTCGATTAAGCGTGTTGAGATTTTGTCATCGCTGCAGGATAAATTGCCGGACTCACCCGCCGTTGGCCCAGAGCATCTGGGGACACTGCGAACATTGGAAGAAATCGTTGAATTTCTGGGTGCAAATTCTAGTGCCAATGCAGAGAGCGCAGTCTCAGTTGTCGCTGAAACAACCCAATCGCGACCGATAAATAATAGTACTAAAGATCATATAGCATCCGTTTTAATATCAGTTGTTTCAGAAAAAACAGGGTATCCCGAAGATATGTTGACTATGGATATGGGCTTAGATTCTGATTTGGGGATTGATTCAATTAAACGGGTTGAAATTTTATCTGACCTTCAGGATAAAATCCCGGAAGATACTGCCATAGTCAGTGCAGAAGCGCAACCTTCGAAAACATCGGATCGTGGTGTGGTTGAAGCTGTTTTATTAAACATCGTCTCGGAGAAAACAGGATATCCTGAGGATATGTTGTCGATGGAAATGGGACTCGATTCTGATTTAGGTATTGATTCTATTAAGCGTGTTGAAATACTGTCGGATTTACATGAAAAATTACCGGATTCTCCTCAAGTTGGTCAGGAACATCTCGGTGTTCTCAGGACGTTAGGTGAAATTGTTGGTTTTTTAACAGAAGATGCCCCACAGGCAGATACAAATTTACAATCGATAAATGTAACTGAAACTAAACATTCTGCAGACAATGAATATATTGCATCTGTGTTGCTTGAAGTCGTTGCAGAAAAGACAGGGTATCCCGTTGATATGCTTGCTTTGGATATGGGCCTAGATTCAGACTTGGGAATCGACTCAATAAAACGTGTTGAAATTTTATCAGCAATTCAGGAAAAACTTCCCGACTCACCCAAAGTGGGACCTGAACAGCTGGGTATATTAGAGACACTAAATCAGATTGTTGAGTTTCTTGGAGAAGATAGCAATAGCCATATCTCAGTTGATTCCAAAACAGTACGGTCGGAAGCCGGTTCAAATCAGGATCAGTCAAAAAAAGAAAGAGAAGAAGAAATCGTTGAACGATTTGAACTTCAACTTGTGAATTTAGACCCGGCTTCGGGAAGAAAGAAAATTAATTTCACAAATGGATCATTATTTTGGATCACTAATGATGGGGAAAATGGTATTTCGGACCGGATAAGTAAGGAATTGATTAAACGTGGGTTTCAAACAAAATTAGTCAATTTAAGTACGGTAGATACCCTGGAATGTCCTCCAAGGCTGAATGGTTTAATTATTGTCTCACCTAAATCAGGGGTGGAAGGGGTTTTTCTGAGAAATGCTTTTACGCTGCTAAAAAAATCCGCAAAAGGATTACGAGACGCCGGAAATAAAGATAAAGCAATATTTGTTACAGTATCTCGCCTGGATGGTAAGTTTGGCATTGATGGTTTGAATGGTAAAAGCGATCCTATGTCTGGCGGATTAGCTGGTTTATCCAAAACGGCTCATCATGAGTGGTCTGAAGTAAAATGTAAAGCTATTGACTACGATGTAAGCAGCAAAAATATAAGTAAGATTACACCGCATATTATTGAAGAACTGTTTTGTGAAGGGCCGGTCGAGGTTGGTGTATCCGAAAAGGGTAGCATTGGCTTAGAGCTACTGTCTGCAAATTCAGATAAAAAAGTAACATCGCTATCGTTGAGTAAAGATGATGTTGTTATTGTTACCGGCGGCGCTCGCGGCGTCACTGCGGAAAGCGCAATGGCAGTGGTTAAAAAATGGCAACCCACCCTGGCAATATTAGGTCGGAGTCCTGAACCGACCCATGAACCTGAATGGTTAAAACCATTAACCGATGAGGGGGCAATAAAACGCGCAATTATCGGACAGTCAAAAAAGAAGATGTTGCCAAAAGATGTTCAGGCGCAATATCGATCTATTGTAAACAACAGAGAAGTTTTAACTAATTTGGAGAGATTTAAGACAGAAGGGGCGACTGTTGTTTATCGATCCGTTGATATCAGGAACGAAAAAGAAGTTACGAAAGTAATCAAAGATATTACACAAAATTTTGGAGCTGTTCGGGGGCTGATACATGGAGCTGGCGTTCTTGCAGACCGATTGATAGAAGATAAGACGGAAGAACAATTTGATTTAGTTTATTCAACAAAAGTCGTTGGACAATTAGCCTTACTTGCAGCGCTCAAAAATGAAGATCTTAAATTTATTGCAATGTTCTCTTCATCGACCGGACGCTATGGTAGAAAAGGGCAAATTGATTATGCTGTAGCGAATGAAGTCCTCAATAAAATAGCTCAACAACAGTCATTAGAGCGTAAAAACTGTAGAGTGGTTTCCGTCAATTGGGGACCGTGGAACGGGGGGATGGTAACGTCTGAATTGAAAACAGTTTTTGAGCAGGAAAATATTGGTTTAATTCCTTTAAAGGCGGGGGGAGATTTACTTGTTAGAGAAATTAGCCTAAATGGTGGGCGACACCCCGCTGAAATCGTTGTATTTGGTCCTAATACAAAGATTACATCACATGTTAAACAGAGAAAACAGTCGCCCCAGGCCCATACTTATACAACCGCTTTGGAACGAAAGTTGACTATAGATGAATACCCATTTTTAACGTCCCATGCGTTCAATGGAAATGGAGTTTTACCCATGTCCATAATGGTTGAATGGATGGGGCATAGCGCGATTCATGGTAATCCCGGTTTACGTTTTCATGGGCTTGAAAACTTTAAGATTTACTCAAGGCTGGATATAGGGGCAGACGACGGGATTGCAATTCGTCTGAAGTCTGCAAAAGCTCAGAAAGATAATAATCAGTTTATTGTTCCAATTCAGCTGTGCCGAGTTGTTGCTGAAAATGAAATAGTACATGCAGAGGCTGATGTACTATTATGCGTCAAATATCAGCAAGTTGCATCTCAGATAAAAGAAGGGAAACTCGAAGATTATCCCCATAATAATGATTTTTATAGCGGTAATAAATTGTTCCATGGAAAACTTTTTCAGGGGATCGAACGCATAGATGGAATTTCAAAAAAGGGCATGATTGGCTGGAGCAAATCCGCCTCATTGCCTAAAGACTGGATTAACAAACCGTTAAGGCAAAAGTGGTTATCTGACCCGCTGGTATTGGATGCCAGTTTTCAGTTAATGATTTTGTGGAGTATTGAAGAAGATGATGCGCCGTCATTGCCTGTGTCAATTGGACGTTATCGGCAGTTCCAAAGTGATTTTCCGGGGGATGGAATGCGAATCGTAATTCAAATTACCGATAAAGTTGCGTCTTCAATTCACGCAGATATTGAATTTCAGGATAGTCGAGGTTTAATCATTGCAAAGATTGAAGACTACTGTTGCATCCAGGACAAATCATTATACCAGGCCTTTAATCAAAATAAATTAGAACCTGCTTCACATACTGTTTCTTAGGAATGACTGACATACCAATAGCAATTGTTGGAATTGGCGGCATTTTCCCTGAAGCGCTCATTCTTGAGAAATTTTGGAATAATATTCTTAACGGCTGTGATGCAAATAAGGATGTTCCTGAGGGACGATGGATACTTGAGTCCAGCGCCTTATTTGACGAATCCGGGGTTAGACCGGACAAGGTATATTCAACCCGAAGTTGCTTTATAGAGAACTTTTCCCTTGATGTTGCCGGCCTTGATATTGATCCGGCTTTCTTATCTTCACTCGATTTACTCAACCACTATGTTCTCCACGCGGGTCGCAACGCATTCAAAGACTGCCGGACCGATCTCTTAGACTTAAGTCGAGTTGGCATTATAATTGGTAATATTGCATTGCCAACAGAAAAATCGTCAGCGCAGGCGCTCGATGTGCTAGGTAAAACATTCTTCGAGAAAATTCCGCAATTAAAGAATGCCAATTGCGATTGTTCCAATAATTCCATAAATCGTTACGTTACCGGGTTGCCTGCGGGTATTCTTGCTAAAGCTTTGGGATTGGGCGGAGGGACATATACATTGGATGCCGCGTGTGCATCGTCTTTATATGCATTGAAATTAGCGGTTGACGAGTTGCAGTCAGGTCGTGCGGATGCAATGTTGACTGGTGGTGTTTCCCGTGCAGATTCGTTATATACGCAAATGGGTTTTTCGCAACTCCATGCGTTGTCGTTGAAAGGGCAATGCACGCCATTTGATGCTCAAAGTGATGGATTAATTGTAGGAGAAGGTGCGGGCATTGTTGTATTAAAGCGACTGGATGATGCTCTCGAAGCTAAAGATACTATTTACGGCGTCATAAAAGGGATCGGACTGTCAAACGATATTGAAGGTAATCTTCTTGCTCCAGATTCTGAAGGCCAGTTACGTTCCATGAAACCTGCATATGAACAGGCCAGGCTGAATCCGTGGGATATTGACTTGATAGAATGCCATGCAACGGGGACTCCTTTAGGGGATCGGGTGGAATTTAGCAGCCTTTGTCAACTATGGAAGTCAGCTCCCAAAAGAGATCGTAAATGCGTTATCGGTTCGGTAAAGTCGAATGTAGGTCATTTACTTACCGGCGCTGGAGCTGCTGGTTTAATTAAGGTCTTGTTAGCTCTGAAAAACGAAACACTACCTCCGACAGCAAATTTTAATACGCCTAATCCGGATTTGGATGTAGATCATTCCCCATTTGAAATTCTCAAGGAAGGAAAAGAGTGGCTTAGGACCAATGATAATACTCCACGAAGAGCTGTCGTTAATGCGTTTGGATTTGGCGGCATTAATGCTCACGTGATTGTAGAAGAATGGCTGCCTGGGGGCGGGAAGTCTAAAAAAAGAAAGCGTCCGAAGCGGAATCACATTACACAGGCGCCTATTGCTATCGTAGGCATGGGGACATATTTTGGGCCGTGGGAAAACTTGCGCGAATTTCAAGAGCGAATTCTAGGCGGAGATAATACAAAAACAACAGATTCCAACCGTCAATGGTGGGGCGTTCTCGATAGTGACTGGTTTAAGAAATCAGGGTATAATCAATCATCATTCCGAGGTTATTATATCGATCAGTTAAACATTGGGTTGGGAAACTATCGTATTCCGCCTAATGAACTCAAAGAGATGTTGCCGCAGCAACTGGTCATGTTGCTTGCAGCAGATCAGGCGTTTCAGGATGCAAACTATAATCGTGATGATGGCTTGGATACCGGCGTCTATATTGGACTTGGCTTAGATTTATGCACAACGAATTTTCACTTTAGATGGGCCTTATATAATCAACTTAGTGACTATTGCAAAAATAATGGATCGGAACTTTCGGAAAGTGAATTTAATAAGCTGCTTGATCAAATGCGGGATGCCGCCGGCCCGCCATTAAATGCCGACCGAACGATGGGAGCATTGGGTGGTATTGTTGCAAGCCGAATTGCCAGAGAATTTCGTGTTGGTGGTCCAAGTCATACGATTTCCAGTGAAGAAAGTTCAGGAATTCATGCACTGGAAGTCGCGTGTCATGCTTTGCGAAATGGAGATATAAATCAGGCTCTTGTTGGCGCAGTTGATTTAGCCGGCGACATCCGTTCATTGATCAATACCCACGCAGATCGTCCATTTTCAAGCCAGTCAACTTTAAAACCATTTGATATTAATGCAGATGGTACGGTCGCGGGGGAAGGCGCTGCTGCATTGATATTAAAGAGGCTTGATGACGCCGAACGTGATGGTAATCGAATCTATTCAGTGATTAAAGGGTTGGGCTCCGCTTCCAGCCCTGATTTTAACACACTTGTACCTCGTCATGATGCGTATGAAACCGCATTTAGCCGCGCATATGCTGAATGTGGGATTGATCCGGAGTCAATTCAATTGCTTGAAACTCACGGGAGTGGCTATCTACCCGAAGATGACATGGAATGTTCTGCATTGCTCAGTCTGTTTGATCGCCAAAATAATAATTTTTCCTGTTTCCTCAACAGTGTAAAATCTGATATTGGCCATACGGGCGCTGCGGCTGGATTGGCGTCAATTGTTAAGGTGTGTCTATCTCTTTACCAGGAAATGTTGCCACCATTGAGACATGTTGATTCATGCAACCCTGAACTTGAAAAAAGGGGATTTGTTTTTCCAAAAGCATCCCAATTTTGGCTGCGTAATAGAGTCGATGGTCCACGCCGATCTGGCGTCAGCTGTTTCAGCATGGATGGCAATTGTACCCATGTTGTACTTGAAGGATATGAAACGTTAAGTTCATCCTTGGTCAATGGTGACCGGTTTCAGCCTCTTGGCGCACGACCGGCAGCAATATTTGCCATTGAAGGTGATGCCATCTCCGCCTTAAGCAAGCGATTAATTGAACTACAGGAATTTGTTGGAGACGCCAGCTCATCCAGCATTGAATACTGGGCAAGGAAGTGGTGGGCTAAATATCCGACAGAGATAAAAAGGAAGCTCGGGTTAGCTATCTTAGCCAAAAATCAAACCGAATTAATTTCACTGATAAATACGGCATTGGAAAAACTAAAAGAAGATTCTTGGATTCCAGATGCGCGTGAACAAATTTTCTTTAATCAAAAACCACTAGGGAAATCCGGCCAATTGGCATTTGTTTTTCCTGGGTTTGGCAATCATTTTCGAGGAATGGGAAGAGATTTGTCGGCGGCCTGGCCTGAAATATTTCATAAACAAGATGCAGAAAATGAATTTCTGCATGATCAATTATTGCCCGATTATTTTTGGTATGATAAAACTGGGCGCGATGCATTTAAAGATCATAAAGCCATGATAACGGGCCAAGTGTTTATTGGTACTACTATCAGTGATATTGTTCGCTATTTCGGGGTTAAGCCGGATGCGATGATTGGCTACAGCCTGGGTGAATCTTCAGGTCTCGTGGCTTTGGGAGCATGGAACGATAGAGATGAAATGATTCGAAGAATGAATGCATCGCCTATATTTTCTAATGAACTGGTGGGAGAATGTCGTACTGTTCGAAAGTCGTGGAATGTCCCTCATGAAGAAGAGGTCTCCTGGATCATTGGTATGATTGATTGTTCGCCCGAAAAAGTAGAGCACGTAATCAACAAAAAAGACAAGGTATATTTGTTAATTGTTAATACGCCGGATGAGTGTGTTATTGGAGGAGACAATGACCAGGTAGAAGATGTTATAAAATCCCTGGGGTGCCGGTTTCTTCCTATCCATGGAGCGCCAACAGTTCATTGTGAAGTTGCCAAAGCAATTGAAAATGAATATCGCGAATTTCATACGTTAAAAACAGATAAACCGAAGCATACTCGATTTTATAGTATGGCCTGGGAAAAAAGTTATCCTATTAGCAGTACAAAAGTTTCTGATTCTATTCAAGCTCAAGCATTGACAAAAGTAAATTTCCCTGGGTTAATCGAAAATTCATACAAAGATGGCGTTCGTCTATTTATTGAGATCGGTCCGGGAGTTTCATGTACTCGCATGATTTCAAGTATTTTAAAGGATCAGCCTCATATGGCGAGGTCGGTTTGTTATCATGGTCAGGATAGCATAGTCGCAATTTTGCGCTTGTTGGCAAATCTTATTGCCGAACGATCTCCGGTTGATTTATCAAATTTATATGGCCATGCCACAAATGTTCTAGAACACCAGGATGAATCAAATTTCAATAATTCCAAGTATATCACTGTACCAACAGATGCAGGTGAATTTGTGATCCCGGACTTTCCAAACGGTCAAATACGGACTCCTGTATCGGTGCAGGAAGTCCCAGTGCAGCGGAAAGATATTGAATTTCAATCAAAATCATCCAATATTCTTGATCCGGTTCTTCAGCATATGATTAATGCTGAAGAAGAAAAGATTCTTGCCCATCAGGAGTACCTTGAATTTTCAAATCAGCTATCCAGGACGATATCGTCCAATATATCCTATCAAATGCAATTGATCGGAATGATTGCGAATCGCAATGGCGGAGAGTCGCTATCCCAGGATATATTGGATCAGCTTAAACGTTCATCGTCAGTATCAAATTTTGATCAGATGTCAAATGTTGCAGAGGAAACTTCTGATATCTCCGCTGATGCCAGTCGCGGACCTGATTCAATGGTGACAGTCCAGCCTATCCGTCCAGTTCTTGATCGATCCATGTGCATGGAATTTGCAATAGGATCGATCGGTAAAGTCCTGGGGCCTGAGTTTAATGAGGTCGATACATATCCAACCCGTGTAAGATTACCGGATGAACCATTGATGCTTGTCGATCGCATTTTGGAGATTAATGGCGAAATTCGATCAATGACATCCGGGCGCGTCGTTACTGAGCATGATATTCATTCAAATTCATGGTATTTGGATAATGGACGGATTCCAACATGTATTGCTGTTGAAGCTGGACAGGCAGATCTTTTCTTGTCGGGTTATCTCGGGATTGATTTTCAATCCAAAGGGTTAGCGGTTTATCGATTATTGGATGCGGAAGTAACATTCCACAGTTCGTTGCCGGGACCAAGTAAAGTGATTCATTATGATATTAAAATAGATCATTTTTTTAAGCAGGGCGATACCTATTTATTTCGCTTTAATTTTGAAAGTACAGTCGATGGGAAACCATTGCTTACAATGGAGAATGGATGTGCCGGTTTCTTTACCCAAAGTGCACTTGATGCAGGTAAAGGAATTATAAAAACTGAATTTCAGAAAAAGAAAATCAAGGGCATCATTCCCGACGATTGGATCGACTATGTACCCATGATTGTGGAGTCTTATAATGATGATCAAATTTCAGCCCTGAGAAAGGGGGATTTTGAAGCATGTTTCGGACATCAATTTTCAGAAATTAAACTTAATGATCCCTTGACGATTCCCAGTGGGAAAATGAAATTGGTCGATCGCGTTTTAGAGCTGAATCCACAGGGAGGCCGGTTCGGTTTAGGACTGATTCGCGCAGAGGCAGATATTCATCCGGATGACTGGTTTTTGACCTGCCATTTTGTAGACGATAAGGTAATGCCGGGAACATTAATGTACGAGTGTTGTTTACATACGTTAAGAATTTATCTGATGCGAATGGGATGGATTGGAGAAAAAAACGATGCCGTATGTGAACCGGTTGCAGGAATTCGGGGGCGATTGAAATGTCGTGGTCAAGTTTTGCAATCTACGAAGAAGGTGATCTATGAAATTTCAATCAAAGAATTGGGATATCGACCGGAACCTTATGCAATTGTTGATGCATTAATGTTTGCAGATGGTAAACCGATTGTTGAAATAACAGATATGTCAGTTCGGTTAACGGGTCTAACTCGCGAAAAAGTAGAAGCATTATGGAAATCCCGAACATTAAATGATAGACCCGTTCAAATTCAACAATCAGAAACGCCAATATTTGCAAGGGATCGAATCCTGGCTTTTGCCATAGGAAAACCTTCGGAAGCATTTGGAGAGCCGTATAAAATTTTTGATAACGATCGTAAAATTGCCCGATTACCCGGGCCTCCATACCAGTTTTTAGATCGAATCGTCGAAATTAATGCAGAACCATGGAAAATGGTTGGTGGCGGTGACATCATTGGAGAGTATGATGTTCCTCCTGACGAATGGTATTTTAAAGCGAATGTAAGTGGTATGCCGTTTAGCGTATTGCTCGAAATTGCATTGCAACCTTGTGGATGGTTGGCAGCTTATATTGGATCGGCATTAACAAGTGATATTGATCTAAAATTTCGTAATCTGGGAGGTAGTGCAGTTCAATATCTTCCCGTCGAAAACAATGCAGGCATGTTGTCTATTGAAGTAAAAATAACGTCTGTATCAACATCAGGAGGTATGGTCATTCAGCATTTTGATTTTCATGTAAAGAATAGAGGACAATCTGTCTATAAGGGAAAAACTTATTTTGGTTTTTTCACAAAGGCTGCTTTAGCAGATCAGGTTGGTATAATTGGAGCAAAACCATATTGTCCTGATGAACATGAAATCGCTCGTGGATCATCATTCCCCTTTCCTGAATGTAAACCTTATCCGGATGAAATGCTTCGGATGATTGATCATGTTAGTTTGTTTGTTAAAGATGGGGGGCCTGCTGGAAAAGGATTTATTCGAGGTATTAAGAACGTCAATCCTGATGAATGGTTTTTCAAGGCGCACTTTTATCAGGATCCGGTATGTCCCGGATCACTTGGTCTTGAATCATTTGTTCAATTGTCGCAGGTCTTTGCAGTTGAGCGCTGGGGAAATAAGCCTACATTAAAATTTGAAAATATTGCATTAAATAATGAGCATACCTGGATTTATCGAGGTCAAATCATACCAACAGACAACCAAGTGACGGTTGAAGCCTGTATTGTGGATATAGACGAAGAAAATTATATTATTTATGCCGATGGATTTCTTAGCGTTGATGGACGGATTATTTATGAAATGAAACAATTTACATTAAAATATTTAGGATAAAATTGTGCGTTATAATCGTGTATATGTTAGATCAATAGGATATGAGTTAGCCCCGGTTATTGTCACGTCATCGGAACTTGAAGAACGTTTGGAAAGTTTATACGAGACTCTTCACATACAACCTAGTCAGTTGGAATCACTAACAGGAATTTACGAACGGCGATGGTGGGAACCGGACACACCATTGTCCCAGGGAGCAATTAATGCTGCAAAGGATTCATTGGTAAAGGGAGGCGTCGATATTTCCGACATCGAAATACTTGTCTATTCAGGGGTCTGTAGAGAAAACTTTGAACCGGCTACAGCGTGTCCGGTGGCCCATGCGCTCGGCGCCGATTCCAAAACGATTGTCTATGACATTTCGAATGCATGTCTTGGTGTGTTGAACGGAATGCTCGATATTGCCAATCGAATTGAATTGGGACAAATCCGTGCGGGTTTAGTCGTATCCTGTGAAAGTGCAAGAGAAATTAATGAAACAATGATTTCTAAAATGCTCAATGAAAAATCGATGGATTTTTTCCTTAAATCATTAGCCACTCTTACAGGAGGATCAGGCGCTATTTCCGTACTGTTGACTGATGATTCATTTACAGAAAATAAGGGGCATAAGTTAATTGGCGGTATGCACCGTACTGCTCCAGAATTTCATAATTTATGCAGATGGGGTACGGAACGATCATCAAATGGCCATATGTACCCATTCATGACCACGGATTCTGCAAACGTTCTGAAGTATGGCATCCAATTGTTTAAACGTACCTGGGTGGATTTTTTAGACGAAATTCAATGCAATGCAGGCGACGTCGATAAAATCGTTTGTCATCAGGTTGGCGCTGAGCATCAAAAGCAAATATTAAATGCTTTAGAAATGCCGAAAGAAAAAGATTTGAGTACATTTGAATATTTAGGGAATATTGGAACGGTTTCTTTACCGATAACGGCTGCTTTGTCTGAAGAAAGAGATATTTTGGAAAAAGGTGAACGTGTTGGGTTTTTAGGAATCGGCAGCGGACTTAATACATTGATGCTGGGTTTAGAGTGGTAGGGATGTAAAATCAATGAGTCGATGGTATTTTCGACAAAAAGAGGCCAGAAATGCGATTTTCGCAGTAAATTTTTCTAAAATTTGACAGACTGCTAACTAGAGCCCATTCGAAAAGGGTATTCCGAGTATAAAATTTCTATATTCTTCATGGAATTGGACTTGAATAAATTGCGTAACATGTTATCTTGCAATAATTTAAAATCTAATTTAATTTGCCATGGAGGCAACAATGATCAAGCAAATTCCAAATGACTCGGTGTGCAGCAGCAACCTATTCTTGCCG